>Ga0056131_1000108_pt1 | contig 16111 bp, 9 predicted proteins | sample WorMetLIZISLAND1_2_FD_67480 | JGI IMG/M metagenome (GOLD analysis project Ga0056131, IMG submission 67480) | Marine gutless worms symbiont microbial communities from Max Planck institute for Marine Microbiology, Germany - Olavius clavatus LIZARD... ...
ACTGCAATTTTTACAATACGAGTATTAGGGAGCAATTAGCGGCAATTAGTAATTTTTGAATTATGACATTAAGTTAATCTTAGACATTTGATATCATGATACGATTAACGAAAGTCTTGATATGGCGGTTTTTACCACTAGCTATACCTATGCAAAAACGTTTATATCAGCGATTGCGTGCGTTTCATGGCGAAAATGCACGACTGCAAAGTAATTGTGCGCGGCGCATTATGGCAATGATCGTTATCATATAACTCAGTCGATCACAAGGTGACATATGACAGTTGGTTACAGGCTTTCACCTGTACCGACGACGATGCAGGTAGAATTCACGTGACACGTTTCCATGGCAACGTAAGGCGGATACGCGGCCGCATCCCAGCCAGCCGCTGCAGCATTCGATCATGTCATGATGTCAGTCGCTGCGTGTCTCTGTCGCAGTAGTCGAGTCTCATGACTGCGTGTATCATCAGTCTGAACTATATTTTGCACAATTTAATTTTTTACAGCGCGTCAGCATTAGCTTGCTGTGCAGAGTGCTGTACTAGCTTTAGTAAATCCGTCCGTCTGTCTGACCGCCAGTCCTCCGTCACACGCTGGCACTATGACAAAATGACTCGAGCTACGATCGTAGGTAGCCGGCCCAGTCTATTCCCCGCAGTTGTAGCCACCGTGGAATCCACAAGCTAATCCGTGGATGCAGCCTGCATTAAAAGTTTTGGCGTGGGTTAATAATTAATCTCATCGGACATTAGACTATTGATTTATTATTATTATTCTCTCGTATTATTATTAATTACTGACTGATTTGATTGATATGATTGACAAGCAGGGCTGCCTGCCAATTACCCCTTAATTACCAATTACTCCTCTGACTATTTTTAGGTTTCGTAGGTTTTTATTCTCCTGGTTTGGAGTGGGTCTCATCACAACCTGCGTGTCATTTTCCTCAGGGTTTTGGACCTATTTGCGATCCGACAACCCAGCCCTCGAGGCCTGGATGCCTTACGCAGCGTAGTTGGCGGAAAGTAAAGCTATCGTCGGCTGAAGGATCGATGCAATGAGTCGCTCTTCACGCAATCCTGGCGTCGAACGGAACCAGGGCACTGCAGGAAATGTTCTCTCTGTGTTGGAAGCTCAGCGGAAGCAGCGCGGACTGCGTAGGTGGCTCCGATGTCTGGACAACATCTCGGAAGGTGGACATGTCTGGCCGGCAAGTGCGCTGCTGTCACTCGGAATAGTCACAATGGTGGTCGTCTGGCTGTGTCGCATGTCCACCCATAATTCGTCGTCGCTGTACCTGTCTCTGAAGATCGAGACGGACTTGCTTGACGTTATTACAGCGCTTCAGAGCGAGCGACTGTGTGCAGCGACCTGTCTAGCATCATCCCGTCTCAGGTATGCCTAAAGCCCTGTCCACACTGGCGAATATATAGTCGCCGATTTCGGCGACTCGCCGGAAACGGCGACAGTTTGTCGCAGTTTTCGCTGTAGTCGCCAGTGTGGACAGGGCTTAAACCGTTCGCTCACTGCGCCTTCAGCTTTGTAGGCCTAAGCATCATCGTAATCTTGATTAATACCCATGAGTGACACACCCTGAAGAAACTTTACAAGAAATTCACGCAAGTTTCTTTCGTCAAATTTTGATGAAAGTTCATTCAAGTTCTTCTATACAAGAAACTTTCAGTTCGCGTGGAATAGACCTATGTTATGTGCGGTGCAAGAAGCCCGTACCGTACATGAAAACAAACGCTCAAGGAAGTATACCAGAAGTGCATGTTTCTCGTACAAGTTGATTTGTGCAACGGTGCAAGTTTCTTCAGCATTGTGTTAGAGGTATAAGTCAAACGATGAAGCCAGGAAATGATGATACCGGTAATGCTGATAGTTTCTTCATCATGCTTAAACACTGGAATATGATGCATGCAGCTGGTTGTTTCTTGGAGACTGGAGTGATTTCATAGCACAGGCAGGAACGGCGTCAGGAGTTTGCTTCTGCACCATTGTTCTGTTTTTAACTGTATAATGGCGCACTATAAATTTCCATTATTATTATTATTATTATTATTATTATTATTATTATTAAAGATCGTCGGATTTGCATTAATGTCACAATTAAGTGACGTTGCGTTAGTAATGGCTCGAGGTCCATAATATGGCTGTATTTGTTCCGGGATAGGGTCTTCAACCGTCCGCGTTAAATGGCCGACCCCTAATGAAGAGCAAACAACTAGTGGGATGGGTCGGTTTATTATCTGATGTATGCATATACCAAATTTTCTATGACTGCAGCTTACTTTTTCGCCCAAGCGATATGATGGCTCTGACCACTGACCATGAGAGAAATATGACAAATACAATCCTGATCCAGAGCCGACCGATGTGTAATTTTATAAAAAAAAATCTTTTCGGTTTTATTTTTATCGTAGACAACCGTTATCATTTCTTCTACACAAATTTTATAACGCATGTTCATAACGTAATCGTGACGTAGTGATAACATCACTCTGGACAACTGCCGCCGTTCAACTGACGACAAACTAACAGCACTTTCAACCAGACGATACTTTCCCGCCGACGTGGTCGCGTCGAGTAAGCGACATCTGCAGTGGACGCGAAGCACCTGCTCTGACGTCACCGTGACGTCATGTAGCACCTGCTGGCGTCGCTATGGCGACGTCATTATGAAGCTGGTGACGTGGCGTAGCGTTGTTACTGAGACGGAGACCACGGACCAGCTTCGCGACGTGTGGATAAAGCTGGATAGATACAAGCAACTGATGTTGACCATTGAACTCCAAGGAAAGTACCACCGCTGATAGATTTTATTAGCCGATCGTACGGTTACAATGTATGATCGGCTATTGGCATCACGCTGTCTGTCTGTCCGTTCGTCTGTCTGACGCTCATGCTCACGCTGTGTATTGTGACACTCAGGGTCGATGTAGGTGGTTTAAAGTTGTATCATCGTGTTTCTAGCTATAGGACGGCAGTTCTTATTCATTTTCAGCCACTTTTTCTGTACAATGTATCGTTTAGCTACAAAACACAGCGAACGGCTAAAAATCTGACATTCATCAAAAACAGGCTTCAGTTTGAAATTGTAAATAGGTAAATACTCATGCCTGACCTCGACTATTCCAGCCAGCGGTCTGTGGCTATACCGTACGTCGACATCAGTACGATCGGCTATCATAGCAACAGCTGAGCTTCTTGTTTCGTTTATAAGACCTTTATTCGCAACAAGTGCAGAATATAAAAAAGAAGATAAGTAGACGTAGTAACACGTTATTATGAAAAAGTTTACGCTGGTAGTTTTCTAATATTTCGGAGATAAAAAATAAACAACGGCACGGTAAGTTTCATGGACCACGGTATATGGCTGTTGTTGATTGCGGCACTGATGTGAGCTAAATTTAGTGATTGATGCTAGACAATAGATCTACTAAATAAGCGAGTTGCGTCTTAACGTCTGTACGCGATGAACTCGATAACGGCGCAACGTACGGCGGTGAAATTTTGCACGCTAATCTGCGTGGGGCCTGGGAGGGACATGGGCTGGGTCTCATTTCGATAGGGGTCTACATTGGGAAGAAAATTTACTTTTTACAACATCATAAAACGACCGCTGATTGGATGACGTCATCACTGTGTGTGATGACGTCATCACTATGTGTGTGGTCTCTATATAGGTGAGGCTAGATGCTCTACAGTTATAACAAATAAATGATTGATTGATAACATCCCGTTATTGTGTATAACGTTATCACATTTACGACCTTTCGTGGTTTTGAATCACATATATGTTTGCTGATAGGCTTCACGGTGAAATGTTAAAGGTGAAACGATGTACATGTAGCTTACCTGCTCAAGTTATCTCAGACCTATACGGGGCGTAATTTAATGTGGTATCACACAGTGTTAACTTACCGGCCACCCGACAATAGTGAACGCGCCCAGTCTAACCCATCCAGAGGCCGGTACTCGATTAACCTATCCCGAAGGGATAGAAGGCTGAGTTAATTTAGTTGGTTAGCTACATACCGCGATGGTTTACTATACACTAGTAGTCAGCAGATAGTCACCCATCTGAGTAGTAACCGGGCGTGATGTAGATTGTAGAGCAACTTTGTTGATCGAGCCAACCAACTATACCACGCCGCCATGTCGATTGTAATGATCTATGTAGGCATTTTTGCGTATGTCTCCTCGAAAACTGGATCGATTTGGACGAAACTTTATAGATAGATGGCGGGACAGGAAAGAGTGACCCGTAATGGTCACAGTGGTTCCCACTAGCGTCGTTGAAAACATATTTTCTCCGGCATGTGCGTCGCATCATTTGGCCAGTTCCAATTAACCGACTTCGGCAAAACCGAGACCGCCGACTTTGCAATACATACTGCCGTTTATGCAATTATACAGGTAGGCTTAATGACTGACCGCGTCTATGTGTTTGTATCAACAGTGCGAATCAGAGGCTGTATGGTGAGGTCGGTGAACTGTACAAATAAACAGGACGGTCAGACGAACAACGACAGCATCGTAACCGACGACGATTGTATGACTGTTTGCCGACTCTTTTTATCGTAAATTTTAGTCTAACTGTTGTTGTTATCCGCATCAGCATAATATATAGCCTTACCTTATAGCTTACAATGTGGTAATAGCTACCGTCTGTCAGCACAATTTAGAGGTTTCCTGATGGATGCAGTGCGCTATATAAATCCACGTTTTTCTTAAATATGGCTCGTCCACCCTGGCGTCGAAACTTGTCGACGGTGACAACTGTCGACTTCGACGCCAGTCTGGACGAGCCATTAAAATGTTCGTCTTTAGGGAATGCAGTAAAATTGAGGGACACGTTGGTAGTTTTTTACCGCGAGATGCTACGCTAGAGCGCGGTTATGCCACAGTATGTCGTCTGTCTGTCTGTCCGTAACGTTAAGGTACCGTGATCACATAGGTTGGAATACTTAGAAAATAATTTCACGGCTGAATAGCTTAAGGTTTGTGCTCGGGCTGACCCCAACATGGGCGATCTGGTGCAACGGGACCGAACGCCCCAACATTAGGGTGGAATAGGGGTGGGGTCATGAGCGCAAAAACCTGCAATATCTCTGAAACGGTGCAAGATAGGTCCAAGGTTACTATGACGGACTAATAGGAAGTTGCATACGTGCTTTCGATTGATACCAAAATCAATGACCATGGCGTCCTTGGATGACCTTGGATGACCTTGAACGGCCAAAACGCACTCTTGCGGTAAAAAGTCGTTTTACGGAGCCCACCGCAAGAAAATTGAATGAAGATAGACCCATACTATCAGCGGCAAAATGTAGGTCAATGATTTTGCGAAACGCTGCAATAAATCGTCACTGGATATCTGCAGACTGCAAGTACAATAATATTCAAAAAGGTAATGGATGAAATTTTATGAAATTTTTACAAAAGATAAAGCTTGGAACAGTAAAAGTCATTTTTGGGTGATCGTGATCTTGATCTTGATCCAAGGTTTTGTTTATTGTTACAAAGTTAAGTTTGGGCCTGCATCTAGATGTATATTGCCGCAGTATTAATTACTTTGCTATAATTTGTTGTGTAGAAGCACTATAATGCGACGACGTCAGGCTGGCATGAAGCCTATAGTTTCAGTACTGTGCACTATATTGTACACCGTGTCTCAAAAAAACTGTGCCAGTGTTATTTTTTGAATAACGCTGTGAAACGCTAACCGATTTTAACAATTTTTGGCGTGCAACATCGCGAAGAAACGCGACAAAAATATCTTTAGTTTTGCCCATCTCACCTTGATACTGTTGCTACACTACCTTGTGAAATGCAGAAGTCGTAGTTTGGACGATTACAACAATGAATTCATACTTGGTACCGCATGCCGGCTCAGAAAATCGTTGTGAGACCACAAAATCATTGAAAATCTGTTACTTATTTAACAATAAGCAGGAGTAAGTCTATCGTACCAAGATCTCGGACATAAACAAACTGAAACGACGCATCAACAGCGAGTGGTCCGCTCTGAGTCGCACGGTTATTGAATGTTCTGTTTGGCGAGTGGCGTAGCGTCTACGCGCTTGTGTTCGTGTTAGAGGCGGATATTTTGAGTACATGCTGTAATAAAGATGATGTGATGGGACATGTGCGACTTTTTGAGAGACAATAACTGCCAGTCATGTTATTGTTTGTCGCTATTCAGTTATTCATTCAAAAGTACACTTGACTATTGCGTCGACAGCTCAATCTGACACTTGAAATTTCCCAAGGTAGTGCAAGCACATACTTTAGGTGAAGTGGGCAATTTAGGCATAGTTTTGTTAAGGGTTTATTCCGGGACAAACCTTGCAATTTTTATTGAAATCGGTCCATATTTGACAGACAAGGAACAAAAAATAAGCTGGCACAGTTTTTTGAGACACGGTGTAGAATAACGCGTAATACAGTGGCACTGAAATAAATGTATGTATGGCGTTTTGCATTTTCCTGTTGCTTTCAGTTATTGATGTCGTTTTCGTACGTCTTGTTTCTAGCCAGCGAGGACGTTATTGTGAAAGATCTATTGTCTGAGGCGTGGTCAGACTACTGGGCAGTGATATCACGGCGGTCAGTCCAGACGGTCGTCATGTACGTCATTATGACGTTGTTACTGACCGCATGTCCAGCTGTGTGTGTCTACTACTCCGTGCGATGCACTCGGCTAATTAACTCCCTACATCAATATACCTGCGCGCTGGACAGCGAGACCAAGGTAATCTCAGCTCTTTACGGCATCCGTTATATAACAGAGTGTACCTCACTGTCCTTCTGGTGCCTCTGGTGCGCCTTATTTATGCCTTGTCGCTCATGGTATACCGCAGACTACAGACCAGTAGGGCTGCTGCAAGTTTCCAGTGTCGGCATAAAAAGGTTACTGCAAATGACAAAGTGGGACTTTTTGAGACACGACAGAGTGTATAATGCCGGGGCGACAATTCGCGACTTCGTCGCCAGTGTGACGTCGAAGTCGACTTGTCGCCCCGGCGACATTTTGTCGCCAGTGTGAACAAGCCATTACGGGTCTCGTAACAGTTTATATCGTAATGGTATCGTACCTTTAGCTGATTTAAGGGGTCATGGGAAGCGTCATTAGCCAAAAAATAGTTCGATGCATATAGGCTACTTGAGAACGCCGGAATATTATAACGAGCGTCTTTCCTCCAACAAAACTCAGGCTAACGGCGCGCTGACTCAAGACCAGAAGCGCTTTGCAATTTCGGAAGTGGCAGCTAATTTTCATGAGCTAATAGTGGTAATAATGGTACGACAGCGCATGTAGCGGCCGTCCGTTGTCCGCGCTAACGAACAATTAGACCCGCGGTGCATCATACAGACATAGCACCACCACAGTAGTATATAGCCACACGTGAGGCTTTCGTCACGTAGCCCATAAGCTACTCGGATAGATGGCCGGGCTAAAATGACGTGGTTCAAGTGGTTGATTGGTTACACACCGAGATGGTACTGTATGTCTATTTGCAATGTTTGGAAAATTAAGTTAGCCTTTGGAAGTCCGCAGCAGTAATTATTATATCCGCTCCGTCCTGGCAACGTCTCTGTTCCTTCCTGTGATACGGTAATGTTTGTAGGATCTGAAAGCTGATGCGGAAAGATCCCGTCAGCTGCTGCACCGGCTTCTTCCTGCCTCCATCGCTGACGACCTGAAGGCTGATAAATCTGTCCTAGCCGAGAGTTATCGCTCAGTTACCATCTACTTCAGTGACATAGTCGGCTTTACGGCAATCTCCGCCGCCAGCACACCGATGCAGGTAAGTACTGCAGAGTCTTATACCCATGACACACGCACAAGAAACTTGCACAAGAAACGCGTGCAAAGTATCTCGCGTCAAAATGTTAGTGCAAGTTCATACAAGTTCTTTTCCAAACGTGCGCGGAATACAGCTGCGTTCTATTCGATGCAAGCAACTTGGTCGAAAAAGCAAGAAACTGGTACAATAAATTTACCCACGTTTATTGCGTCAAATTAATTTTTTAATTTTTTGTGTAAGTTGTCGGCGTATATGTGCCAAAAATTATGAGAGTTTGTCGGCAATAGACAAAGTTATTCTAATAATAAAAGGGTGTCATTTTTATGGCTCGCCGTGTTTTAAATTAATTAACAGTATGTTATGGTATTGTTGATGAGCCTAGCGCTTCCACACGGCAGCCGAACGCGGTAGCGCCGTGCTTTATCAATCATTGTATAGACTTGTGGTGTTGTGTAACTTGTGTATAGTTATGGGTGACAGTTTCACAAGCGATTTGTTTAGTATATCTAGGCCTTTATTCTCGAGACGTGTGTGTGTGCGTGGCTGGAGGTGGTGGAGTTTCTGAACAAGCTATACACGGAGTTCGACAGTCGCATTGATCTCTACGACGTGTACAAGGTGGAAACGGTCGGCGACGCTTACATGATCGTCAGCGGATGTCCGCGAACCAATGGAATTCGTCACGCCGGCGAGCTGGCCCTTTTGGCGCTGGACCTTCTCCATATGACCCATAGTTTCAAGATACCTCACAAGCCTGACGCCAAGCTGATGCTTCGTATTGGACTCCATTCCGGTAAACGGATCATTATAACTTACCGGGTAGCACTCTCTGCCATTTGATTCGTTTTTTTGGCTTATAGTCGCTACTTCAAGTGCCAAGGCTGCATGGATTTTTTTACGATTCAAAATTATTGAAAAGCTTACTTAGAATGATTGCAGCCATTGCAGCCATTTATATCTAAGTTCAGAAACGCCAGAGACTGTCATAATTCCTATGAAGCCCCGGTTTGCAAAAATGCGCTCTTGGTTAGACCGATTATGAATCACAGTTTTCGGTACAAAAATATTCACACTTTTGTTCGGCATGGAACGAATAATTTTTATTCTGAAACTCGACCATACCTGTTATTTGGTTTTCATGTTCTGTCTATTTTTTGTATGTCTGTCTCAGTGTCTGTCTGTCTGTCTGTCTGTATGTCTATCTGTGCTTCCAACAGGCGAAAATGACAGCACTATAGTATAAACATTGTCGTTCACATTACTAATTATGTGAAAGTATATCGGCCTTAACGATGGCAGAAACGATGCTCAGTACTTTACAGTGACCAGTGAATCGGTTGCAGCCTGAGCCTATAGGCCTACATCCATTGCTTGGCTACGTCTGGTGAATCGAAGATAAATCATTTATCTTTGATTTCTGTGTTTTAGAGCTGTTTTTCTTTAGTGTAGGTTATTCAGTGTTTTATTCTCTCCTCTGTATCCTGTCCGTTTTTATGGGCTTTTCCCTGAATACAAGTGAATGAATGATCGATTGAATATCGCGCACTGCAGGTCCGTGTGTTGCGGCGGTTGTGGGAGAACGGATGCCGAGATACTGTCTGTTTGGCGACACGGTCAGCATTGCTTCTCGCATGGAATCGACTGGACAAGGTTTTGCTACTACGCCATACTTACTACTTGCAGTTTATTTTCTGCCGACTAACTTTTGTTGTATGACCTGTTGAGATGATTCCGAACTACCGGTACTTTGATGATGGCCGGGGCAACTCTTTCATGTAGCGTACGTAAGAAGTAACGACTCACGATTAAGTCGGAAAGATATTTGCTTAAAAGATACTGATAACAAAGCTCTCGGCGTATTCTCAGTCACTTTTGATTATTTGTGGAAAATGAAGTTTTGATGACAGGCCCATATTTGCATGAATAAACAAGAAACTCAGCTGTTGCTGTGACAGCCGATCGTATACTGCCTATACGACGTACGGTATACTGGCAAATTATCAAACCGGTTTTCGGTTACAAGTTTACCAACGGCTAGTACGCACGATCCGATTCAACGGGCTGAGTTTATGAACGCACCCAAACTCTATCTACTCAAGCGTGACCACTGACCATGGAGCGTGACGGACCAAAGTTCAATAGCTATAACGAAGTCAGTGAGTAACAGAAAGTAACACGAGCAGTGCACCCCTGATTGTCTGTCTAAAAAAACTCACGTTCGCGCTCTTCGATTCGTTGTTTTGATTTTGTCCGTTTTGTGGCTAAACTATACAAACTGCAGCAAAAGTGTCTGAAGAGACAAATAGGAACTTGCCTGCTAGGAACACGCTGATACAACTTTTAGCCCTGTACACCGATGCTGAGAGCCACAATGTACAGCGTTACAGACAGACAGATAGACGGACAGACGGACGACATGATGATGACAATAGCTGATCATACTGTGTACTGTGTAGCAGTCCGATCGGACATACGCCTATTTAGACAACAACGGTTGGAAACAGGTCCGGTATGACGTATGTGTATAGCTCTGCGAATACAAGTCAGTGAGCAGTGCAAGGAGCTTCTGGACCAGCTTGGAGTCTATGAGTTTGACGATCGAGGTCAAGTTGAGGTCAAGGTCAGTCATCGATCACTCGTTACTTACTTCCTACATTCAGTCGAGTAAGTAAGTGGAGGATGTCGTAGCCGAATGACAACTGACAGTAGTTGAAAAGATACCGGTAGTCGGTATCGTTATATTGTGTTGTGTTGACATCGCGGCGCGGCATGGAGACGTCAATTGCGCGGTGACATTTTGTAGTGATTGACAGAGTGTAGAATGATTTATGTGGCGGTCTATTAAAAGAGTTTTCTAGGCCTTGGCAATTTCGCCTTGACAAAACTGAAACAGTGCAGGTTTATTAATCATGTAGATTTAATGTTGCTCACTATAGGACAGATGCAGGAAGAGAGTTTCATGATGGTGGTAAAGCACTGCTGAAAACTGTTTTGCTGAATGATGTGACTGTTGACCAGAGATGGGACCAATTAGCATTTTTTTCTAATTAATTAGAATTTGAATTAGTACAGGTTAAAAGCTAATTAATTACAATGGCATTTGTTGCTTCCTATTAATTAGAATTAGAATTAACTTAAGTGGAAGTGCGCACGAAACTTAATGTACCATAGAAAAAAACATAGAAAAAACGCACAAGAAAGCATGATACACACTGAAGAAACTTGCGCAAGTTTCTGGTACCAGCTTCTTGAGCGTGTGTCACTTCGGTTAATGTCAAACGTGTAGGAGAATGAATTCATCCGAACTCACTGGCTGACTGGCAAGGACGGCTACAGGTTCACTGTGGAGAAGGACGTCTGCGTCTACATACCGAAGAAAGTGAAGCTGGAGCGGGTCGTCGTCATGAAGACGCCACAGACTACTGACCCTCCACATGGAATCAACACTGCTGCCTGAAACTTGTCGGTCGCTTGTACAGTCTTTTTTGAGCAGAAGTATAGAGACAAACCGATCGAAGTCATAGGCGTTGTATATGGGGTTGGGTTTTTCTATAGTTGTACAACAGCTGCGGTGTTCAGCGAATTGCACGATCAGTTAGACAACCTAGAAAGACATGAGTAGCTGAGTAGCTGACGCGCTGTTTCTTTGCGGTAGCTGAGCTTGTTCTCTCATGCACGTGAACCGACTGAACTCTCACAATGGCTCTGCCTTGAAGTCGACACCATGAACAATAACACCGTCACTGTCCTTCATATTATTATTATCTCAGTATTGATCGTAAAATGAACAACTGAGTAAAATTTGGAGCAGGGACTAGGGGACAGGGGTGCTGGTCTGGATTCCTACCATACGCGTAATACACATGCTCATAGACCTATATAGGCCTAGGGGCCTACAGAGTGTGCAAAAAGTTTACACCACCTATAAAGCAACCTCAAATTACTAATGAGATAAATATGTTAATTGGTTATATTATTTTATATGATGTGGATTTTCGGCATGATATCGTGCGTTTAATTGCCCTGATTCTGATTTGATTCATTGGTAAAACAGATTTATAATGTCTTCTGTTTTTGGCAGTTATAGGTTCTTTCACTAAGCTTCGATTACGGATGAGCTATATTGCTGTAAAGTGTATTATGTATAGTTTTGTTCTCCATGGTTTTTTTTGTAACATGTATAGGCTGATGGGCATATTGAGCAACTATATATGCCGTGTGTGGAGACTGGTAGGCCTATTCGTCGTGAGTGGGGTCTCTGTCGATTCATATTCATAAATATCATAATGTCTTGTTGTCATGTTGCTGAAGAACTTACATGTAAGCATTGTTGACATTCTTTCAGAAATGATAAAAATGCAGTCATATGCTTGCTGACACTGAACAAGTCACAGCATCCTGCGCTGATTGCAGCAGCTGTTCCAGTGAATTTAGGGTTACTAGAGCTCAGTCAGCAAGTTATTAGCCTACGCTATATAATTTTATTTCCTTTCTGGACCGGTTTCAGCTGTGACCTACGAGTATTTAATAATATTTAGGACTATAGTGGGGATAGTGGCATCACTGAACATTTTCTTTTGCGATCGTTAACCGTTCGTTAACCGTTCAAAAAGCGACTTACTCGGTATAGATAGATTAGTGTGATTAGATAATAGCGCGTCGGCCTACGTTCTATTCTTATTTTTATTATTTTTTTAATTAATTGTCACTACTTCGGGCCCATGTCGTTAGTGAGTGTCGTTAGTATCCTTTGTACAGTAGGCCTGCTGTGTTTGCGGGTAAGTAAAGCCTCACTTCGCGGAATAGTTGGCCCCGCAGGTAAACAAAGGCGGCCCAGGTAGGTATAGTTAATGCTGACGGAGATGGCGTTGCTAGGCCGACAGAAGTACAAAAAGCAGCCTCCAGGCGGCGCTATCAGCAACAGCTTGGCATGTAGCGGCAGAAGATGCCCAGCGGCTGCGGCAGCTGAAGAGATGCGGGCTAATACATCTCACCGCCGCCGCGCCGCCCGCTCAATCTTTACAGATAACTGGACGAATACAGTAGTGATGGGCGATGTATCCTCGATTTCGCTTTCACAAAATGCTCGACATATTGCGAAATTAACGTTCTTAAACTTAGGATCAAGAGCTGCCAGGACATGGCTGTAACTTGTAGGACATACTGGAGGCAATAGGATGCTCGCTTGGTCAGCTGCTAAGACAAACTGAACACAGAGATGACTGGATTGAGAGAACTGGTCCATTCAGCGTCCAACCAGAGAGAACTGATGACAGTCTACAGAGGGAGAGAGAGAGAGAACTTAGGAATCAGCTCCGACCACCAGAGTCAAGAACAGCGTGTATAGGCCTAATTTGCTGTGTCGATTCAGCCAAAAGTAGAGTCGACGGCTTTGTGGGGAAAGCGAGTCAAAACATAGCTGTATTCAGAAAAAAAACATAAAACTGTATTTTATTCACCAAATATCGATGACGAGTAATTAGTATTTAGTTTATCTTAGAAAGAGGCAGGAGGCTCATCACTAATGTGCTAAGATGCGGGTCCAGATTATGTTAGGCGCGGCTCGGCGGCTGGTGCTGCGCGTAGCTATGAGCTGAGTTGGCTGCTGAGACTGACGAGTTTATCAACTGGATACAGACGCAAAGACACGATGAGTAGATAGGACAGAGATCACTGACGACAACGACGACAATGATGATGATGAATTTGTGTCATGGCGTGAGAATGATGCGAATATTCCGGCTGTTTTTGTTGCTGCTGCTACTGAAGTTTTTCGTTGGACAGGTTTCCACGGCAACGACAGCTAACTCGACTTACGGTAAGCTGCCGGTGAATCGGACGTTTTATTGATAACCTTGTGCTATTTTATTTTACTTCTTGTAAGTGTCCCTAACAACACTGCATCTTCTTATCACATTTCGCGAAAGATTGTAGGCCTAAGTGTAATTAGGCGGCAATTCTTCATGCTAAGTTGTCCATATGTTTGCTACAGTTATTTGATAACAGTATGGGGCGGGCCTAACAAAGATGCAGTTTTAAAACAAGAATTTATATAGCATGTGCAGTAGGCGAACAAATTATTTTAAAACAAACTTTAAGACCATACCCATGATTTTATTTTAACTCTGAGCCTCTGTCTCTGTTACTCAATTCTGTTTACTTTGATATGCCAAACGTCCTTTTCGCTTGAAACTATTGTCTGGCCCTCTCCTTCGACGGTCTACTTAGAACTACTCTAGCTGAACTTATCTTTAGGTCAATTATGCGAGAATGAATAACAGAAGTGATCAATGTTATTATGAAATTATAAGTGAATAAAGTCGGAATACTGCAGTCCAATTTCTCTATGGGCGATTCCTCAATTTTCTCTGATCTTTCGTGAGTAGCTGTGTGAACTGGTCAAGTCACAGCGGATCTGTAGTCTGTACTGGTCTGCTAATATACTTATACCAAAATGATTCCTGACAGAGGGACTGTATAGGCCTATAGACCTATAATACTGTACAGCTCTGTCAGCTCCAGACTGACGCTTTCACACACCGGAGCAGTAATGTTCAAAATCCATTACACACGTTTCCCCGTAACTTTCCCATATACGGGGAAGCTGCCAACTTGTTACGGACTTGTTATGGGGAAACTGGTGTAATGGATTTTGGCCTTAACTGTGCAATTCCAAAGGGTAGCCTGGTGAGCTTAGACTCCCCATTTTAAGCTTTTCCTCCCATTTGCCCCTACTTGATTTCCACAGACAGTGAGGAAACTTAATTTGCAAATGCAAAGCAATGAAACAGCATGGAAAACGCTCCTGACAAATTTATTGGCCTTAGTGTCTGTATGGCCCTGTCCAATGAGGGTCAAACCGAAATCAGGATTGAGCAGCTGCCCCTTGGCACTACTCAGCCCAACCCACCTTTTATAAAATATACCAGACCCGGTCTGTGGGTTAATGCCAAGGTCAAAAATTCAAAATTTCAAAAATTGCTTTTTTGCTCCAAACCAGGTTTTCGATGAGGTTTTCGTTTTTGTTGGAGACTTCTCGCTGCCGTGTCGCTGCTCACAACATGATGGAAAACATGGTTTTGAACAGTATAGTGATAATGGAATTTGGACTTAATTCGACCGAGTGACGTCCAACTGAATGTGGTACGTTGTGTGACCGTACAGTGTCGCTGTATGGAGACGGGCACCTGCGAGTGGCGTCACAAGACGCGCGATCAGAGACCGACATCCTGCTGTCGTTCCGTACCTCACAGTCGACGGCGCTGCTGCTGCTGGCCGCCGGCACCAACGACTTCTGCGCCGTGATGCTCGACTCCGGCGCCGTACGAGTACGAATCGACCTCGGCTCTGGCGAGGCGAGTGTCTCGACACGGCCCGGGTATGTGTTTAATGATCTACAGTGGCACAGTGTCCGACTACGACGAATACAAGCCACGCTGAACCTCATTGTTGACGGAATGCTCACCAATGCTGTCACACCTGGCAACTTCTTCGAGGTATGTAAGGTGGAAATTTGGCTTAATGGCAAAGTGTTGGTCTTGATCAACGAAGCTACTCTACGCCTGACCCGTCTTGTTCTTATTCTTGTTGTTCTTGTTGAAGTTCTTGTTCTTCTTGTTGGGAATGACGCTCACGAAAACAAGCCTATAGGGCTCCGTCGTTTCAAATAGGATCTGGATGAAATTTGGCCGGAGTGTTCTTCAAGTAAATAAATACGCATCGATGGACGGAGTTCAGATTTCTGATATGCGGTCATAATTTCAAGAAGGCGGCCATGACGTCATTTCAGTCATTTCACGCAGAAAAGTGCTGCCGCCTGGTGAGTGCGCACACACAACGTTTGCCCGGCGCCTATGCAGCAGCGTCCGCCAGTTCCTGATCTATAGTACAGTCGAACTTGTTTAAATAAAAGGCTAAGCTACATGGGTTATCATCTACATGGTTCACTGAGTTGATTATAGCCCTAACTAACTGCGTTCTTCACAGATGAGACAGCTGGTCGTTCCTAGAACGAGGACGAAATACGGCGACCGTAGCTTCGCCGTCCAAAGACCTCGTGTCTGGAACAGTCTACCCGTTGAGCTGCACGCTCCAGACATTTCACTGACTATGTTTAGAAACAAACTGAAAACTTATCTGTTCGACATCACTTAACTGTTTCAGCGCATTTGCGGCAGCATTTCTTAATACCCCAGTCACACCAGGGCTGCGACCGTACTGCGACCAATTTTTCGACCAAATCGCGTTAGATCGCAGTAAGGTCTCACTGCGGTCGCACTACGGTCTCAGTG
>Ga0056131_1000109_pt1 | contig 16001 bp, 13 predicted proteins | sample WorMetLIZISLAND1_2_FD_67480 | JGI IMG/M metagenome (GOLD analysis project Ga0056131, IMG submission 67480) | Marine gutless worms symbiont microbial communities from Max Planck institute for Marine Microbiology, Germany - Olavius clavatus LIZARD... ...
GATAATTATAGCTTCAGATCGGCGACCTGAAACTAAGCAAGGAATTGAAGGAAAAATTGTTAGGTTCAGATCTGGAAGGATTAGGGATATTTTGGTGCCTGTTAAATTCAGATCGCCGATCTGAACCTAACACCGTGCTTGAGCAAATATAGGCGTGTCTACGTGTCGCATGCTTTTTTCTCGCGGATCTCGCCACATGCTTCCCTTACCAAGCAGTCCCCGGCCGCAGATTTTTTTGTGGTACAAATAGTCTATTGTTCATATCGGTACGACCGGTCTCAGTAAAAGACGGCAGACAGACGATGGGTGGTACTGGCCCGCTATTCCGAAGGTCCGCTATTCCGACAAGAAATAGGGTTAGGGTCAGGGTTCGGGTATGGACAGTGTGGTATATGGTTTTCAGTTACAGACGAGTTTGGATGAAAGCAAAGCCGGCTAGGCCCGTGGAGTGAGCTGTTTATGACTTAGCATGTTGACGGATAATGCTAAACCAGACTTGCGTCAGTTTGGAAGCTGTGCAAGTGCGACTTTAGGGTCGTGAACAGTTAACCGGACCGCCATTTTTGGGACCAGTCCTGCTGTTAAACTTGGTTAACCGATTAACCGTTAACAACCCTAATTATGACATGATGTTGAATATGTGGTTGTAGATTACTAGATTTCTACAGCTGTAAGAATGGCTCAAATGCTAGCACGGTCATCGGGTTCATTGACAGCACTGGCACCAATGGGAAGCTGGGCAAGTGTGGCAACATTTACTACAGAAGGATCTTATGAGCAGCAGCTGGCAGCAGCATATGCAGCAACTCATCTGGAGTCGATGTGTGAACTTGACATTGACTCTCCACCACATGTGCAACGCATGAGTGGGATTATCTGCACGATCGGCCCAGCTTGTATTGCTGTGGACACTCTCATGAAGATGATCAATGCTGGTAATTTGTCATTTTTAACTGCTGCAGTGCACATTGCTTTGATTATTGTCATCGTTGTCATTATAGTAGATAGAGAATGACCAGTTGCAGATCTAGGGCCGATACCAGTGTTTGAAATAGGCATTGTGTATATTGATACGAGGTCTTAGTGTATTAATTTCATGAAGTGCTATATTGAAGTTAATACGCCATTAGGTTGTAACTTCAGAGGCGCTGCCAGCGGGTAATGTCAGTATCAGTTGAATGCTAGAGAAAACAGAAATGTCTTTAGCCTAGACTTAAATGTTCCTAGTGAGTCGTTATCAGTACCTATTCTTGGCAGAGAGTTCCAGGTGGCCGGAGTAGAACAGTGGAATGCACGCTTGGCAAATGCTGTACTGGCAAACAGTTCGGACAATCGAGTGGTTGTGGCCGAGCGTAGAGTCCGCACGCTGTCACGTAGCCTGATGTGACGACTCAGGTACGCTGGCATCGATGTGGTCCGGACCTTGTATGTCAGTACCGCCAACTTCTACGTGATTCGATGTTGAACCGGCAGCCAGTGCAGCTCGTGTATTAGTGGCTTGGTGTGAGATCATCTTGGCGCCTGGAGAACGATCCGTGCTGCACTGTTCTGAACACACTGTAGCTTCTGGATATTGCCAGATGGAATGCCATGGAGCACAGCATTGCAGTAGTCGAGCCTTGTCAGTATCAGACTACAGGCAAGCGTCTGTGCAAGTTGAGTCGTCAGCAGATGGCGAATGTGGCGGATGGCTTGGTTGTGGTAATTGCACGATCACGCAACTACAGAAACGTGCTTCTCGAAAGTCAGGTGCCGATCTAGGATGACTCCGAGCACCTTCATTTCGTTAGGTAGCGGCAGATTGACATCGGCGACAGTGACAGACGACACAGTTCAACGGTTGATGTCGCAGCACGTAGGTGGTGTGCCGTTCCGATGATCAGTGCTTCTGATTTGTCCGGGTTGAGCTGCAGACTGTTCTGCATGTACCACTGTGTGACATTGGCAGTATGTGCGGTAAGAACGGACAGTCCGGTGGATGTGTTGTCACCCCATTTAAACATAATATATACCAGGAAGGGACTGTGCCTGAGTAAGAAAATGTGGCTCTCTGCATGGCTCTTGTTAACAATGGTCTTGACTCTTGACTCTTTTTGAAGTCCTTATATTGGGCCACTATAGCCCACCAAGTACTGGAAGAATGCAACAGCTTGCCTACAACACTAGCCACAGACAGGGTGCCACAAAACTGTTGAAACTACTTAACAACTACGAGTACTTACTTACTAATATATATGGTGACTTTTGAGAGTGGCAAAAATTATTAGATTCAATTTGAAATTTTGAATAATAGCCCATTATTTCAAAATTCAAATGAAATAAGCACTTGCGAAGTTAGCTTTTTGTATTTTCGGATGTATTATGATCAGTGTCTTATATTAATGCCATTATTCTGCGTGTTGACCAGGGATGACAATTGCACGTCTCAACTTCTCTCATGGTACTTATGATTATCATCGCAAAACGATTGAGAACATCCGGGAAGCAGAGTCAAAATGTCCGAGGCCAATTGCCGTTGCACTCGACACAAGGGGACCTGAAATACGTACTGGTCTTCTCAGTGCAGGAGTCAATGCTGAAATAGAACTAATGGCTGGAGATCCAGTGACGGTGACAATTGATGATAAATACCAAGAGGCTTGTGATGCATCGATCATCTGGGTGGATTACAAGGCAATCATCAGGGTCGTTGATGTCGGCAAGAGCATTTTCATCGATGATGGGCTGCTGTCGTTTATTGTCCAGGAGAAGAGAGAAGATTGTCTCAAGGTAATAGCTAGGTGTTCTGTGGCCATTTTGTTGTGTGTCGATGTAAAAATCAGTCATGATTTATATAGCACAGTTTTATGCAGCTCATATGTACACTAGAGTAAAGTATCTGATGAAAGGTTCTGTGTACGCATAAAACTACCAATATATTGTGGCAGTGTGGCAGTGTTGGTTGATTGACAGGAAGGCCTTGTAAAATAATGTAGAGCCACAAGAAGTATTCTTTTGAGGACTGGCCTAATCCAGAGTAACTGCAGAAATGCATATTAAAATTAAAGCAATATTAAAATTCAAGCATTAAATTAAATTTAGAAGCATATTAAATCACATTAAGACTTTCAAGAGTGTGTTGTGAATTGTGAATTAGCTATGTTATCTTTAGTTCGTGGTGTTTACTGTCATAATATTAATTCAGTATTGTTATTTTTACTGTCAGTGTGTTGTAGACATCGGAGGTATCCTTGGATCTAAGAAGGGTGTCAATTTGCCGGGAACGCCTGTTGACCTGCCTGTTGTGTCTGAGCGAGACTATGAAGACCTCAAGTTTGGTGTTGAGAATGGAGTTGATATCATATTTGCATCGTTCATACGCAGCGCCGAGGGAGTATTGAGAATCCGAGAGATTCTGGGTGAGAAAGGACAACATATTAAGATCATTGCAAAGATTGAGAATCATGAGGGTGTGAAACGCTTCGATGAAATTCTTGAAGCAGCTGATGGCATTATGGTTGCACGTGGAGACCTCGGTATTGAGATTCCCACAGAAAAGGTAATAAAGTGAAATAATATGTCATAGCAAGAACAGTTGCATTATTTGTTTTTATTTCATCTATCAGTCACTCTGAAACACAAGTTACATCTTGTTTTTTATTTTCCTCTTTTGCCACCAGATGTCGGAGGTTGCTTGGTCGATCAACACCAAACTATGTTCGATGATGGCTGGCTGCGATTTATAAGTGTATGGCAAAGATTTGGGGAACCCCACGCTCAAAAAATCTGGCAGCCCAAAACATAATTTTGGCATGATTTTAGACAACTTCACAACTTGATCATGAATATCTCTGGAATGCAACAAGATATTGTCAGTCAGAAAGGATTGCACCCCGCTCCCACTCACACCCACATACTTGAGTTAGTTTGCTGAACTTAGGTCTGCAAAAAGCAAAAATAGGACCACAGTTTTGACCCACCCAAAATGAACTGTTTTGGATGCTTATATCTTGAATGCTAACAGGCAGTGCCCCATGCAAATTTCGTCAGTGGTAGAGAATGACCTAGGCTTGCTAGTACATCTTGTTTGTTTGTTTCTTTCTTTTGCCACCTGATCTCGGAGGTTGCTCGGTCGATCATCACCAAACTATGTTTGATGGTGGCTGGCTCCAATTTATTTATCCCTCGCCGGGATAGGTCTTCCCCAACAATTTTTTAGTCATTAAAATTCGAAAGTTGGCCAAAAATTTAGTTATTTTCAACTGTTTTGTTGGCATTTATGAGGGGAATTGCACTAAAAGTTTCATATGATGTGTGTTGCTACACTCATGAAAATTTCGGTCAGTAATTTACGGGGGTTTGTTCATAAAATTTTGCTTCAAAAAATTACATTTTAGTTTCAATTGTGCACCTTTATCGCAATTATCTTCACAATGCAATAAGACATTGTCAGTCTGAAATGGCATTGCAAACTGCAACATCTCCCAAGCACTATGACTTAACTAGAGTTATACTGTGGCTTGTAAATGGCAAAAAATAGGTCAGAATTTTGACCCATCTGTGTCAGTTATTGTTGCAATATCTTCAGTGTTCAGAGTCTGCATGCAGCCAAAATTACACAAGTGCTAATGAACGACTAATGCTGTCTAATGCCGTCTCTGACTGGGACATATATCCCCATCATTTTTAGAAAATAAAATTTGAAAATTCTGTCAGAAGCATAACTAAATCACGTGAATGATTCAGTCGTTATATGTTAGTGATAAGACCAATTTGTTGCATATGTGACACATTGTTGTTATCACTTGCACTGCTGTTGAAGGTATTTCTGGCTCAGAAGATGATGATTGGTCGATGCAACCGCGCTGGCAAGCCGGTGATTTGTGCGACTCAGATGCTTGAGAGTATGATCAAGAAGCCGAGGCCGACACGTGCTGAGGCGTCTGATGTAGCAAATGCTGTACTTGATGGAGCTGATTGTATCATGTTGTCGGGCGAAACTGCTAAAGGAGATTATCCTGTCGAGGTACAGATGGCTGTTCTACAACTGTTAGTGTACAACTTTACACTATCGGTTATTTGCACACTGTCTTAGTGTCCTCTTCTGTTAAACAATGAAGAACGTCTGGCCTGTAAATATAGTGTTAGATGGCTATCTTGGGCATTTTTTGGAGATCTTTCGGGTAGCTAACGAAAGTGATCTTGAAAAGTAGCCATTCAGTTGGTTATGCATGTAATAGTAATAGTATATTTTGAGATCTTTTTGGTTATCTGCCTAATGGCAGGATTTTGACGTCATCATCTTCCAACTACTCCTTTTTTCATCTTCTCTCTTCAGGACATGATAGAAGTTGCTGGATATGTTGCTAAGCATATGCAACCATTTCCTTCCTCTTATAGCCTTCCCTAGCATTACCTGCCAATATGTCACATGTCACAAATAAAATTTTGGTGCCTCAGAATATGTCCAGTCCACCTGTGTCTGCGTTGTTGGACACTGTCTATAATGGTTCTGCTGTCCTGCACTCTTTGAAATACTTCATTGCTGCTTATTTTATCTATCCAACTGCTCTTTTCCATTCTCCGCCACCTTCACATCTCGAAAGTTGCCGACGTTTCTCTATGAGCTTGAGTCATTTTGGATACCTTGCGACTTTCTAGGATCATTTTTTCTCAACATAGCTGAGGTTGTTCATAGCTGATCATATTGAACTAATTGGGTGTATTACACCATTTTTATATGTATATTTATACTCGGTAGGTTTTGTGTGATAGTAAATCTTCGTTTATTACTGATAGTAATCAAGATTGCAGGCATTATGTGGAAGGCATGTCACGATGAAACCGGGCAGAGTCATTCTTTTTCAACAATAGCTACCTGGGCAGAACTAACCGGGCGCAATAAAACAGGCCCATTGTCACTGTTTGTACAAGAGTTTTTGCATTTGTCTTTACACAAGTGGAAAGACATAAGCTTGTTGGCATGTGCAATTGTATCACGTTTTTCTCTTCTTCCTTTTTTTATTTTTTGCTGTTTAATGCTTGTATATCATCTGCCAGATTCTGCTGAATACAGAGTGTTTCTCGTGATGTGCTGTAATCAGGTGGTGAAGACAATGCACAAGATTGCAAGGGAGGCGGAGTCAGCTGTCTATCACAAGCAGTTGGTTGAGGAGCTCCGCCTACTGACTCCGCGACCTACTGATGTGACGCACACGACAGCACTGGCTGCCGTCGAGGCGTCAGTTAACTGCCTTGCTGCTGCAATCATTGTTGTCACGACAACGGGCAGGTGGGTAGCTCGTATTTAATGAATATGAGTACATGTATAGCAGATTAACTCGCTCACTTGATGCTTCGTGTAATTATCTTATCCTGTGTTGTTACTTTTAGTGATTGACATTGCAGTTTGCCGACTGATGAAGGTTAATAATTATCATTTGTATTACTCGGGTTTGATGACTTCAGAGACTATAAACACTGGTGCCGTTGGGAAGAGCATCTGACCATTTGAACTGCTTCCAAGCAACATTTATTGCAACATTTGTCTTTTTGTGTCCATATGTCCGTATGGTACATAATCTGCATGAGTGTTTGAGTCCGTTTCAAAGTTGCAGGTTGTGTTGCATTGTTTTACACCGTGTGATAGCTTAGAACAGAGTGAATATACAATAATGTCATGGTGCAAGATGCACCCACACGGCCTGTTAGACTGTTCACTTTTTGACTCGATGTTTTTGCAACACAATTTCGAGGCCTGGCATGGCCATTCCTTGATTTACAGCCTGGTCACTTTTGTGAACACACACGCCAGCCTGATTAACATTACCATTTTCCAAAATTGAAAATTCCAGAGCAGACTGTTGTGGAACAAAGTTGAATGGTCCAGTGTCATATGAAACCAGTCTGTCAATCTTGTTGGGCACACTCTGGTATTTGAAATATAACCAAAATGGCTTGCATTGTGTCGATTTGCCTGGTCCCACGTGGTTGGTTGCCACTGTTTGATAACCTCACTACAGTGCATTTTGCTGGCAGTGATTGTACACTGCGTATTGTTTGTATGGCTGGGTAGGTCTGCGTATCTGATGGCAGCGTATCGTCCACGCTGTCCAGTACTTGCCGTAACTCGTACTCTTGATGTCGCACGTCAGATGCAGCTGTATCGCGGGCTTGTACCAGTTCACTTCCGCGAGGCCCGGATAGAAGACTGGACGGAAGACATGGATACTCGGATCTACCACGCCATTGACGTCGCTTGGGATCGACATGTAAGCCACCTGGCAGTGCTGTCACAAACTTTGCTAGCTAGTAGTTTATACATGAATGTTAGGTCAACCCTTCACTGTTTGAATGCTGTTGGTTGGATTGGAAGGCATTTGGCCTGTAAAAGTCCACGGATACACACACCATTTTAACCACCATTTTCCAGACAACACTGGACTAGTTGGTTGCCCGCATGATTCTCAGTCTCAGTTATTCTTATACTGAGTGTCTTCATGCAACAAGATGAAAACTCTTCATACTTTCTTTTGAAGTAGGCAGGTTGGGTTGCCACAGGTTACTTTGGGCTGTACCTCGTCCAGTTAAATTAACCATCATCCCAAGGGGTTTGGAAGTAGATGGACCAAATGCCCTTCCTGTCATCATGTCACCCACCCAACAGCATCAGAGTGCAGAAGTCCCACTGCACGTTTCCCAAAAGTTCACTTTGATGGACTTGAACTAACCTGGAGTAAATTCAGAAAAATTGGCTGGTTAGTAGGTTAGTAAGTAAAATGTGGGTTTATACAGCGCATTGTAGTATAAAACATCTAACGGTTATATTACGGTTTAAAGAAATTGATTGTTAGTTGTTGTTGTTTTACTAGACAGTTTTGCTGTAATCGTTATTTTTGTGTGTTAAGCAGCAGAATATCATACATCTGATTGATTCCCACACTAGGAATGTATTTTGCTAATCACAAATACCCAATATATTGGACATTTGTATTCAAATATGACTATTCAGTGTTCCCAGGGGTCATGAAAAGTCCTGAATCTGGAGTTTTCATTAATCTTCCTGGAAAGTCCTGCATTGGACATAGGTGCTGAAAAAATCGTGATAAAGTCCTGAATTTGGCAAGTTTGTTCGTGAAAAGCCAAGTTGTGAATCACTATTTTTTAGTGTAATTTCCCGGAAGTTACATTAGATTTTTAGAATCACTTTGACATGTGAGTAGGAATGTAGCTCTAAGTTCTGAATTCTGTGTGGAATTTTGTGGTACGGTAAATATTTGCTTTTGAGTGATATGGTACGCTTGATGTACCACGTTTTCCTACACAGTCATATTTGACTAATAGATTAGGTCGTGAAATTGGTATTGAAAAAGTCCTGCATGTTTATTGTCATTTGACTCGGAACACTGCTTATTGGACTGTTGTTCTTTACTTGTGCTGTGAATTTAACCCTTTGAGTCCGAAGTGTGGGATATCCTGCGATCCATACTTCACTAGTGTACAAAGCGCGGGATAACCCGCCATAGTGACTAATGGCTAGAAAATTATTATATGGACCGCGGGATATCCCGCAGGGGGATCAAAGGGTTATCGTTGATTCTGTTGATAATGATGGTGAATCCGTCATGTCCGGTTGTTACAGATTGTGAAGGCCAAGTCACTCGTTGTCGTTGTGACCGGATGGCGTCAGGGCTCTGGATTCACAAACACTGTACGCATCGTCAAGGTCCCCGAGAAAGGTTCGCGGCCGAAGAAGCTGGCGATATTATCTCAGAAAACACGTTCTCCGCCGTCTTCATTTGATCCTGTTCCGTCGGTGGATGAAAGACCAGTACTGTTTGAGTGATGCTGCTGACCACTGCACCTACTGGCACCATATCACGTGATTCCTGCCTTCTAGCACAACGAACTGCTTAGGCTTAAACTAGTGCCTTTTAGTCAACTGTTTAGGTAAATGGATGATTCAACGCATTTGTCCTGTGCTATATTGCTGTATGATAATTCTTTGTTGTCAACTTTAGTAGCTTATTATTATCATACAGCACTTGTGCATAAAGTCCTGTTTATGGTATCGACAGAGCTTGTGATATTGTACTTGATTATTTTTGATATTTGAAAGTCGAGCTTTGTTTACCTCAATTTAAATTGTTTTTGAAATGACCGATAGTGCTGCTGAGAAATCTGCCAATGCCATTAATGTCTGACTAAAGCTGTGTGATGCTAATGAAGTTTAGTACATGCTGTTTTTATTTACTTCTAATATGAATCAGTAAGCAGTTAGACAAAAACAACATTTTTTATTGAACAAGTACGAAAGTACTGTAGATCAGGCACTGATCTACTGTGTAGGTGCCAGGGATACATCATGGCTGCCATGTTGAAATTATGACGTCAAATCGAAAATTCATCGATCGATGCATGGAGGAACAATCCTGCCAAATTTCATTCTAATTCATTTTTGCAATGATGGAGCCTTGGGCTTTTTTTGGAAGAGGTCACCCCAACAACTAGAAGGACAAGATGAGTAGTAATATGGGATCAGTTCCTGATCTAAAAAATATTGTTGCTTTAGTGTTAACAGTGATGAGATGTGTTATGCACACAGTTAATGTATGCAGACTAATATGGGTTAAGACTTAAAATAGTGACATTAAAGTGAAATTTATGCAAATAAGGCAGCCTGTCAAATACTAGAATATTGGGGCGATCTGTGATGGAAGATGTGTTCATGTGTTTTGATTTGTGCGATGCGGCAGAATATTATCACGGCAGAATATTATCGTCTACATGTATACTCTACAAGAGCCTAGTTCACATAACCGTATTCTACAGAGTTGGCATATTTGTAGTGGATGCTCGTCTTTAGTGCTGATGTTACTGGTATATTATTATTATTGTTATTATTACTATTACTATTATTGTTATGAAATTGTACACAAGGAACAGCAAATATATCGATATGAAGAATTTAAAAAGTAAGAAAAAAAGAATATATTGAAATTTTGCATACAGCTGTCTGTGTTTAAACTAGTATTCACCATTGTGCCTTGTTATTCTATTACTGTGCCTTGTTATTCCATTACTGTGTTGAGATGTGTTTGATGTTTTGTTGAGTTATATGCTGAATATATACTTGTCTTTTTTATTTAAGCAACCAATTTTCCAGAGTTACTCCAGGATGCACCACGTGCCCACATATGAACTTTGTATTGTTGGATCAAGAGTGTACAGGCTGGGTGCTCCTCCTATTGCCAAAAAAGAAAGCAGTTAAGTTGCTGAATAGTCCTTTATAACTGAATATTGCCGCAATTTGCCGGCTGCACTATGTTGCTGAATATTCCATATAATTGAATATTCCAGGATTCAGTATTACGATTTGTTGTGATTATGGTTTAATGTCAACTTTGTTTTTGCTGGAATGACATTCCTGAGCCGATGTATTGTGCATTCCGACCCGACTAAGTTATGTTCGTTTAATGTTGTTGACCGTGGTTGCTTGGTGACAGCCTGTCAGCATTATTTCTCATGTTCACACAGTGTATTGTTGTAGGGGTACATGACATATGGGTGCCACCGTTTGGGCGATGGGACATATGGGCGCCGTGACAAATCGGTGTTTAACTAGACTCGGCTTCATTCAAACACTGCATGGCTTTGTTCCGGGCTCACTTCACAACTTGACAAAGCTACCGACACAGAAATGGTGACTGCTTAAGTAATAGGCCTTACAGCCGCTTTGTTGTCAAGCGCCGAAACAGCGGCGCCGATTTGTCATGCTCCATGTTGTAGTGTACAAATGTAGTTCATTTCTGCACGTCACACTGTACATTGCAACACTGATGGTGGTATGTTGGTTAACTTATTGGGTACAATTGCTAGATTCACAGTCACAGTGAAAATGTTACAAATGAACGAGATAGTAATTACTAATTGACTTGCAGTCTGTGTAAAATCGTGTTTATTATTGTTATGTCACGTCATACTAAGCTTGTCATTGGCATCATTTGTTATGAATGTAGTTTGTTGAGCTTCATTTTAAAATGTCTAAGCTGTTGAAGTGTCCTTTCACTTATTCGTGGTGAATATTTCACATTCTTCAACGTGTGATTGTATACAGAGATTGGAGTTCACAATATACGTACTGTTTTGGTGTGATGAGTTTGTACACTGATAAGTGCCTTGTGGCTATTGTTGTTGCACAGTACTGCTTCTAGTTTATAATCTTTACGACATATAATTATATCTGCTTGTTATTTACATGCAACGCATGTATATGTTAAGCTGCTGGTGAAAAAATCGATTTCTTTTCATGAATTTAGTTTTTTCTTGTCATTAAATGCATCCAATGATATGTTGATCGTGGGTTTTCTTTACTGAAGACAGGTTGTTTTACATGAACCCACCAATAAACAATAAAATTAATCGCATGCGGTCTCATTACAAAGACCTCGAATTGCAGCAGGTTGTCAAGTTTACTCCACACGTCATGGAGTCAGTTGACGCAGCTGCATTTCATCTAAGAATGGGCCAAGATCAATACCAACTGTTACATTATTTCTATACCTGATGAAAGATGGTTGAATTTAGTGGAAATCAGACTTGTTCTTGTTGATAAATCACAGACAAACAAGTGTAATCAACAACTAAACCAAACACATGTGAAAACAATACCCACTTGGTGACAGTAAATATATATACAGCAGAAAATAACACACAGACAAAACTGAATTTCCATGGCCACCCACAGGAGGCAGAGCTTTTTACCTTTCTCCCTCAATCTTCTTCTCTCCATACTTACAAATAATTTCAAAGATAGGTGACCCCTTGCCAACTCCTGTAAACTGTTAAAGCAGTAGCAAATTTGATGCACAGTAAACAAACAGTATTGCTGATTGGCACCATAAGAAAATAAATTATTCATAAAATTATAATACAATAAAAATTCATGCAGCAACACAGAGATTGTCAACACAAGTTTAAACCGACCTTAAAACCGTTTCGTTGTCCTACAGTTTCAATGTGCTGGCAACGCAACAAAAATGTTAGTAAAACACAACAGCATCATGATCAAAATTTGATCCCGTGCCCCCAGAGAATCTTGAGGCAAATTGCATTCTTCTGCAGTTGACATAAATGAACAAAGTGGCTGTTGTTCGTTGGTAAATTTCTTTATTCGTATTTTTTGCAAATCTGAATGAAGACGTGGGCTGCAGGCATGCAGCACACGTGACTGATACTTTGACGTAAGTGAGTAGACAACAAGAGCAAAAACAGTAGCCTATAAGTCACTAACAATACACATTACTGACTCACAGAATCTATTACAATAGAGAATTACTCACAACCGCTGTCACAACTCAGTGATTGTCACGCCGTCATGTGAAGTGTTTTCAGATGTTGTAGATCAATTCTCCAGTGAGTTAACAGTAAAAATGCTTCAAAATGTTGGCATACAATACAAAAGTTGCACATTGCATAAGTGATAAAAATACAAAAAAAACTGTATAAATGAAAAATTAAAAAGACTTAGAAAGACACGCAAATAGATCCATGACAAGATTGTCTTGTAGCCTTTTAACTTATCCATCTTTATTTACTTTGTTGAACTGCTACACGAGTATGTATTTCTGCATGTCTGTCAGTGCCTGCACGTGCCATGAGTCGCTGAAGTCTTCTTCTTGTCCTAGACTCAGGGGTGATTGGGGACAAATATGGTCTCCTCCATTATGTCGTTCTCCAGAAAATGAAGTGGCAACTTTCAATATTTCAAACCCCTCAGCCCTCACTACTAAAACTCACAAACAACATCGAGAACCTACCATAATATAATGTCATCTGGTGCAATCGTGAAATATTAGCAACAGCTTTGATATAACAGATGAGATTTACAGTGTAAAGCCTTATATTTTATCTTTTTTTGTAATTTATTTGATAAGAATAGAAACTAGAACAAGCAGCCATTGACGGCATGTTATTTCAATAACATTTACTCAGGTAATAAAGTCTTTCTCTCTCACTCTCTTAGCACTCTCAGTCTGGCCCACTTCTCACGGTAACAACAGAGAAGTTGGGTTTCCACATAAAAAGATTTGGAGACTGCTGAAATGGGATCGTTATAGGCTGGATGCGGAACCAGTTGCTTGACCATCCAACAACATCAAAGTACTGAAGATCTTATAAAGATCTTATAGCATCCTTACCCCATAACCCATCTTTTTGGAGAGAGCAATAGACTTCCAGTGACTTATAATGACATTTTGCAGCTATCACAAAAGGCCTAAAAAGACGGAAGCTAAAATGTCGTAAAATTACAATTTTATGACATTGTAATCCATATACACATTGTTATTTACATCTGTATAAAGGAAAATGGTGACAACAACACACAAGTGTCACGTCATCACATCGTTCAAACGCCACTCACATTAAGATAAAAGGCATATAAACCAGGCTGCAGTGGTTCGGGAAAATTGTTTTTCTGATTAATTGAAGAATACAGGTTGTCCAAAACTTAGTCAATAGAAAACTAGAAATTATTGTGTGCAGTTTAGCCAATCTGCCCCACAAAACAACATTCTCAGTTGTGAAACCTAGTGTTCAAGAGTTATCTTGATTAACAGAATTTTGGCGGCCGTTTGCCTGGCTTACCCTGTGTAAAGTATCTACAGGTTGGCTCAAAAAAGTAAGCTGTATACTTTGGTGGATATTTCAACAAAGTAGGACCATTTATGTCGCAAAAATAACAAACAATGTACCTTCAAGCTGGGGTTCAGAACAATGCAGCACATGTCGAACATCTTTTCAAATACAGTGTAGGTGTTTTCCTAACTTTGTGAAGCTCGTTTGTGTTTGCTAGCAATACTATTGTTGTTCCTACACTGACTGCTTTCAGACATAGAATATTTTTTACATAAAAATACTGACAAAAATTTTTCACACGAAAATGTACACAATGCTTCACTTTGTCTGTAGACATTCGTATTTCTTTATGTTCCTCATATCTTCTCAGTTTTCATTGACATATCCGCATAAAATAAACAGCTTTTTGAGCCACCCTGTAGACTGAACATCATAGTTTAGTGCTACTGAGAAGTGATAACGTCAGAATGACAACATCTGCTAGTAAGGTTAGGGGCCGCTATAGCTAGGGGCCGCCATAGCTAGACCTCTATCCCATAGCTATGGCACCATAGCTAGGAACTATCCCTATCCCTAACCCCAGAGGTCTAGCTATAGCGGCTCCTAGCTATGGCGGGCCGTCCCCGCTAGTAATCATATTCGCTATGAGAAACTTTTGGTCGACAAATTCGTTCATGCACTGTGATGCGATCAGGCTTAAACTTGCGACCACAGTTTGAGCAGAAAACCCGACCGTCTGCCGCTGTCCGCGATGCTTCCTTCTTCACCGCCGACAGATTATATCCACCGCCTTGGCCTGCCAACAAACCAATTGCATCGTACCTTATAGTATATGATATTTATTTATTACTTTATTTTATTAGCACATATGCAGTATTCTGATCATCATCATAATTATCAACATCATAATCATCATAATTAAATTTTGTTCCAGGCTGACCATTATCACGTACCACTGTACCACAGTGGTACGTGATAATGGTCAACCTGGAACAAAATTTAATTATGATGATTATGATGATAATTACACAGAACACACAACACAGTTGCTGTGGATTCTGTCAACATCAAAATCTTGCTTCTTGACGAACTCTTACAGTGCAGTAAAAGGCCGCTGTGGCGAGCACTGTACGAATAACAGTATTGTTATATGCTCGTAGTATTAAATTATTATTTTTAATGTCCTTGGGTGTAAAGGATCAGAGGTCCAGTTGGCTGTCAGATAGATCAAATGTCTCCTTGATCAGCACAGCATTGAACTGCTGGACAGACCTTGACTGACAATCGCTGAAACAGAAAAGCTGTTTCATGTCTGCCTTCCACATGACTCACGCATTCACTTTCTTTCTCATGTGATGTTCTTCTTTTTTGTCTTATTATTATTATTATTATTATTATTATTATTATTATTATTATTACTATTATTGTTATATTATTGTTATTATTAACATCACAGCTGCTGTTGTTATCATCACCATCCTGCCATTGCTGCTGCTGCTACTACTACTACTACCACAACCACCATTGCCAACACATACAGCACCACTAACAGTCACACAAACACTTGTTTTTGATTTAATCAGTCCACTTATCTGCAGTTTCTTGAGGTTGTTAAACCAAGTCCCAAGTGTGGTTTATGTAAAAAGATCTGCTACAGCTATCCAAAGAGGTTCTCCTGGGATTAATGCAGCAGGTTTTTTACTTACAGAATGCCTCTCCTGTCTCCCAAGTCCCAACCAACAGCATCAAAGCACTGAAGGAAAATATTACTGCTATAAATATTATTATACAAATGAAAGCAAAAGTCTAGACCAATATGGTGAACTTGTGAGCATGAAATGGGAACTTGTATGTAAGTAAGTAAGTAAAGAGCACAATTTAAGTGTTCAAAAATGACTGTGACTGCAACATAATTCACAGATACCTGTGAGAATTTCTGTGTTTTATTGGAGTATCAGCATTTAGCAATTCTAGCCAACATTAAACATCTCAACAAACCATCCGACTGTTAAGAAAATGTGTGAAACGAAGTATACAATAATCCAGGATTGAAAATGAGTAAGCTTGATGGCAAAATTTCAGTACAAAATCTGTGTTTAAACTGTTGATAAACAAATAATATAATTATCTGTGAGGAACGAGAAGCAGTGATGACTCAGAGCATGAGCCACATGACCTGAATAATGGTGAACAAGTTACTAGACCATAGACACTGGTGAACAAATAAAATGCCAGGCGTGAAAACGGAATCCGTGACCTGAGATAAATAAACAAGAAAGCCCAGCTAACGCAAAGGGAAGCGCGCGACAGCCTTGGTATATAGTACGCAAGTCACCAAATCGGCCCCCATTTAGGATTGCCCAGCAGTATCAACGTAATCTATA
>Ga0056131_1000110_pt1 | contig 15921 bp, 18 predicted proteins | sample WorMetLIZISLAND1_2_FD_67480 | JGI IMG/M metagenome (GOLD analysis project Ga0056131, IMG submission 67480) | Marine gutless worms symbiont microbial communities from Max Planck institute for Marine Microbiology, Germany - Olavius clavatus LIZARD... ...
GGCCTAGCCCCCTCCACGTGGGCAGCTGACGCGCTGTTTCTCTGCGGTAGCTGAGCTTCTTGTATATTACATGGTAGAATTCTGAGTCGACTTGGGATATATCTCTGTGAATGTCTCCAGGGTGTTTTCTGGGATTCAATACCTGGGGGGTGTCAAGCTCAGGGTAGGCCTTGAGTGTCTGATAGAGGGGAGGTTTGAGGGGCTGATGTACCAATGCGATTAGCATTACAATTACAGTTGTTATTACCGGTATTTATACTTCACTAAAGCAGTGTAAAGGCCACATTCAACGCCCACTGTGAACTGTCAGGTAAGGGGTTATCAACTGGGGGTGTTGTACGAAAGTTGGGGCCTCTTAAGGGGTGTAGAAAACTTCCAGAGAAAGTCTATATCCTTTGATCCTATAGTTCTATACAAATGTTATTGTTGTTATGATTGTTATTATGTATAAGTGTGTATGTATGTTTAGCATCAGGGTTGACGTTGGACAGTGTGTACAAGTCACTAAATCGTACAGTGCTGTACCTGCTGTCACGTCCTGTTCACAGCGTCACTGATCAGATGGCTCTACTCGATGCTCTACACCGTCTCACTAGTTATCGTTCTCTCATTCTTGGTCCAGGCAACTTTGACCAGGAGTTCATTGGTTGTCTGTGTTACTGTCTACTACAGCTGACTGCCAACTGCCCGGAGAACATCAGGTCAGTTTTACCCTGCTGCCTCTACTTACATGTGTTCATACATACACAACATATCTAAGTAAACCTGCATGCTGTCCATCATCGACAGGTAGGCAGCTCAATGAACATGCTTTCTCCAAGTAATAATAGTAATTGTTATTATTATTCAATATTGTCATGCCCGCAGCTTTGTGCCGGTCGGCTTAAAATAATAATAATGATAAGAGGATTTGTATAGCACCATTTTCGAAAGCATCCAGGAGCACTGACAAAGTTAGCCTCAATATGTTCTGGAGAAAAGTTCAGTTTTGAGACAGGATTTGAATAGATCAGTGTTAGTAATATGGTGAAGCTTGCCTGGGAGACTGTTCCACGCAGCAGGTCCACCGTAGTGAAAGCCGTAGTCTCCAAACTTGACTCTTGTGCACAGCTTCACATAGACAGCTGTGTGACGAATGAATTGCAGCTGTGTGCTGTTACCTTGCTGTGATGCCGTGCAGCACGTGTGAGGGTGTGTTTGTTTATGTAGTAGTCCTCCAGGTCTGAGAAGAACCAAGTGGCATGTAATGGACACATCATCTCCATCCTCGTCACCAGCACCAGCAGCAACTGACACGGACCAGCAGACACAACAACAACCGCTGCAGCCGATACTTGACAACACTGAGGCACAACAGCTGCTCACTGTCGCTGCCAACAGAGTCTGGGAGGAACTCTACGTCTGTAAGAAACCGGTCAGCATTTATTCTCCATTGTTCTAACTTGCATACTTACTTACTTACTTATTGATGATGATGAACTAATTTATTTTAACGTGGCGTAAGTCCTAGGACTGCAAGGACACGTAACTGTAATAATGGGGTCACGTAGTAGTCAGTGCAGTGAGACGTTCATGTCAGAGCAGCTGTAAGACCGGGCAGTTCTCTTATTCTGCTGTGTGTTAATTACTTACTTACTTAACACAGTTACTGAAGCTGTGGTCTGTATGAAAACCAGTGTGCATGCAGTTGGCTAAGCATTACTCAGTTGCTACAGTGCTGTCACTGTCTCCACTGTCTCAGGTATCAGTTCACATGTAGCATCACCGTGTTAAAACATGAACTGATATGGGACAGTGGAGACAGTGGCAGCACTGTAGCAACAGACCTACTGTACTGACAGCTGCGTATCAGTGTGTTCTGTTGTCTAGTTAGCAACTTAGTAATGATGAGGAAACTGGCGATTGTGTTAATTTGATGTTATAATTTCACAGGCCATTGACTGGATTGATCTATATCTGATCTGTTCTGCATCTGTCCGTTAGCTAGCTGTTGTTGGTGTTTGAATGAAGATTATTACGCATGTGATGAATGCCAACATTGACTATGACTGAATTAGCAAATACGTGATATTGTCTGTCTCGGCTTGTGGAGTATAGCTGACATGTTTGTATGAATATTTTCTGTCTCAACCAGTGGAGTCTAGCAAGTCTTTTCTTTGTGTGATGATGTTTGGTTTAGACTGTTGAGGATATATTCAAGGTGACACTTAGTAGTGTGGCAGCTGACACATCGTCAGTCAAGAAGCCGTCAATGCCTGATCTCACTGCCGTCAGGTCACTCATGAACCTTTACTCTCAACTGTCATGAATTGTGCTCTGTCTGTGTTTTGCTGTATTGTCTGTGTTGTTAGTACAGTGACAGTCTGTTCTTTTATTGCTGTGTGTTAATGATCACATCTTAACATCTTGATCTTACTGTCACTTACCTTTCAGTGCTGCTGGCAAAGTGTTTATATCTGTCAGTAGAAAGAACTTCTATGGAAATGATAAAAATGAGAGTTAGCTTTGATAGATATTTGATTGCAGGAGAACAGAACTGTCAACAGATGCATTAAATTCAAACTTGCCACACTGTCTCATAACACCGTCAACTGCTCTTAGCCTGTTTACTTCTACTGTTTTCTTAGTTACCATATTCCTGCATGTTCTCTACGCTCCTCCTACACCAATCCATTGTCAGTTCCTCGGGTCTGCACAACCTTTGCCTCTCAGTTTCAGCATCACTCAGTCTGGAACTCACTCCCATCTGGTGTTTGTGCTTGTTCATCATCACATACGTTCCGTCATCTTCTTAAAAACCGACTGTTTTGAACAGGCTTTCAGTTCCCCCTATTCAGTTACACTGGTGCCTCAGGTTTGGCTTCTGGCCAGTGGTGCACACTATAAAGGATTTTACTTACTTACTTATTTACTATTACTACTACTGCTGCTGATGATGATGACGATGGGGATGACATTGATGACGCTAATGAGTTTGTGTGAATTAGACCGTTACTTATGTGATAATAAGCAGAAAATGTGTACATGCATTGAAAGACGGGTGTTGTTGTACATATTTGAACACAGGTCATTAGTACAGGACAGCGCTGCTAAACTGTGGGAGACGTATTATGAGAACGAGCGAAAATGTGTGTACAGCCAGACAGAACGTATTCAGTCACAGCTACAGTCTGTAAGTGACATACTGTCAATCATGTGTAATACAAAGAGTCGTTCAAAACGTTTGTGGCCTGGTATAGGCATTTCACACTTTGTCGGTGTATAGTTCCACTTGTCATAACATTACTGAGTATACTGTGATGGGCTACTTTTTCGCCTGACATTGCACTGGTTTTCTCCCTTTACTATGGTAAGTAGATTACAGAAACATGGAAAACCATGAAATGCGAGCTGTTGTAATGTATTAAGATTCATGTAAGCACTGGCAGCAAAGTTCCAGGTTCAAGCTACTCCATCACACGCCATATGCACCAGATTTAGTACCGAGTTATTTGGTCTACAGTGCTTCTTCTGTTGTAGTTGTTTCCGTAGTTGAAGTGGTACTGGAGAAGGTGCGAATTTTCTAATGATAAGGATGTTATATGCATATGGCTAGAAGACCAAGAACAACAGTTTTTCTACAAAAGAATGCATGCTTCAGAGAAATTATGTTGATTGTATGCATTTATTTGCTTCAGACTGTTATAATTTTAGCATTGTATAAATTGATTGATTGATTTGTTGATACAGAAGCTGCAGAAAGTGGGTCAAGGTGTGATGAGGCTAGCAGCGAGGAAATCACGCAAGGACGTCGTCTCAAAGCAGGTGTACGTCTCGTCACAGGTGGGTTCTCTAGGTGTGATCTCAGGTGCTGTTTTATGTCAACCTTGATGCTCTAGTTGGTCTAGTTGGTATGACGTGGTGAGACTTGCATACTTCTTGCTGTCTCTCTCTGTCTCATTCCCACTGGGGAGGGGGCACTGCTCCGATCTTCTCCAGGAAGCTCCCCAACGTCTTGGTGTATTCAAGAGTTGAATGTTAAGCCATATCTCCTGCCAAGCCTGGTCGTGAGCTGGACTCTATAGCAGCAGGTGCTCTGATGTTTCTTTATCAACGTTGCACCTGGACTGGACAGGTGATGAGAGTCCTGAAGCCCAATGCAGTGTAGGTAGGCCCCTGCAGTGCCACTGTTACGCACTGGTTTCTCGTCACGTCACGGCTAGCTATAGTGATGATGTTGACTCTCAGTGAACACATATACTTGTTGCTAGAGGTTTAACTTCGGAGCTGATGCAGTCAAACGGGCTGGACAGAATACGGCTAGGCCATGCTGAATTGATTCAAGGCGACATTTGAGTTTAAAACTTCAGGCACATTTGAACTTGCCTTCATCAATGGCCATCTGACTGGTTTGATATGGCATTAGGCCTAGTTTGTTCAATAATGGTCAGGTTTGGAACTCTTGATTTTGGAAATCATAATTGAAATCTAGTTGGTGTAGTGTGACACGATGCTGGGCCTGGAAATTGAGTTATGTAAATGGGTCGGACCAAAATGTGAACAGTTTGGGTGGGTCCTATAATTCAGGCATGTGAAGAGTTTCTCTTGTGTGTTTTTTTGTATCACTGATGTGACACAGGTATGCATGTCATCACAGGTAATATGACGATGTCATAATGACGTGTGTATTGCTTGCGGTGTACAGGAGTGGCAGCAGTCTACAATGACACATGTGTCTATTGTACATGATCTCGTTGACCTGCAGCTGAATCAGTATCAACAGGTACTTATCATCTACAGACATGCAGTGCCCAGGTGTATTCAAATGATAAACTTGCTAGTTCATGATGTGTGGACTAGCTTTTACTGAAGTGAGATTACTTCACAGGTCGTGTGTGGCCATCACCCACAATGTATCAAAGCAGCAGTGGTTAAACAGAAGATGTGATATGTTCACATCTATGGTGGCATAGTGGTAAGGTGATTACTGACTCAGTTGTCACGATATTGAGTCCCACCATGACCGTTCTTGGGTAATAACCTTCAGCAAGTTATTTACACTCGTACTCATCCTTCCATCCCTCCATGGTTGGTGAATGAGTAGCAGTTAGTGCCTGGTAATACTCACTACTTACAATAGTGAGATTTTGCCAGAGAACATTGCGGTGTGAAGGCCATAGTGCTGCTGGCTGGGTCATAGGTGGGTCTGTCTAGCTTTCCAGATGCAGGACCACAGCAGTTAAGTGATACGGTACTAGTCTAAATTTGTGCCAGTACTCTATTTTCCATTTTCTGACATTTGAAGGTTAATGGTCCTGTATTTTCTGGTCCTGCATTTTCCGACTATTGTTCTTTTTTGGTCCTTCATTTTCCGGTTCTCCATTCTCATCGTGCCTATTCGACTTGTCACGTGACATCAGGTGGTCACATTTTAGCAAAGGATTTTCTGACTATCATAGAAATTCTAATGTCTTTGGTCTCGGAGTACTCTCTGTTGTATGAATTGTAACTAATTCTAACCCTAACCCTAATTCTAACCATAGGTTGTGTTGTAACTGTGCTGGACGTTGTGTGTGCTGTAGAGCAAGCTTCACATGAGTCAATACACAATGGAAGATTGGCTACAGATGGAGAGAGAGTTGACACGTGAAAGAGGCTTGTGGGGACCTCCGGTCGGCTCAGACCTTGATAAGTGGATGCTAGATATGACTGAAGGTTTTTTGTCTTACCATATCTTATCAAGTTTCACAATGATCATCATTATCATCATCAACAACGTAGTCAGCCTGAGCCATGGCATCGCTCCGTGTCCACACTTGACTGCCCTTTGCCACTTTTTGCATGTAATTATGTTGTAAGGAAATAGTAATTGTGATTAATATTTTTAAAATTGTAACTGGCCTTGCAGTAATTGCCTGTAATTGTAATTTTAACTCTAATTGTAATTCTAATTGGTAAGATTTTATGGAATTGTAATATAATTGTAGTTGGTACAAATGTAATTGACCTATGTCTGGAACTTACAACTCTTACTCATAAATCACTTTTATGAAATTTTTTGATGCCACGTCCTATGCCAAAATGAACATAAATGGCTTCCCAATATGCTGAAATGTCCATTTTGTGTGTTTTTAAAACATATGTTGCATACTGTATACTGTTTCTTGCACGCCATCCCTGCTGAAGTCGCATGTCAAAAATCATGTGACTAATTGTAGTGGTAAATGTCTTAAAGGAAGCATCTCTAGTATCGTCAGCTTTCTAGAGAAATTGTGATACAGAAATCTTCAACTTGACTTGGCTTATAAGGGTAAGCATAACATTCTGTTTAGAGTGCCAACAAAGTGATATATGCCGGGCTATACTGGATAATTTTACCACTTGTTGCTGATTATTTTCACTCGTCATTTTCAGCTGATGTTTACTGGTGTTAAGGTCCATATCGGATGAGGAAGAAGCTTGTGAGGAACTATTTGTTTTACCAGCATTATCCTTACAAGCCGTCGTCAGCAGACTTGGGCACCGTGAGTCACTTTTTGTCTTGTTGGTCTGTAATGTTTTACTTTGCATAGTCTATTCTCATGATATTATCAGCTGAGTTTAGCCAAGCTTACACACACACATTGAATAGACCTGAAGCAGAAGCAGAGTATCTTCAATGCATCACTCAACACCCGACAGAACAGTTGAGCCAAATGTAGGAATAACACGGATGATGTTAAAGGTCATGTATAAAGGTCAGCTGCTGCTGGAACTCTCAGAGCTACAGGGTGTCACTGTATGGGATCACACAGTGTTACCTACTGCCTGACACAAGTGAACACAGTCCACCTAAACCCCAGCCAAACAGGCCGTTATGTGATTTACCTAGCGTGGAGGGATGGTAGGTCGAGTTGACTTAGGTGACTGGTTACACACAAGATGGCTTAGCCACTCACAGACCGTCATCCATTCAAGTACTAACCTGACAGTGCACAGCTGAGAGTCGAACTCGCAGCCTGTTAATTACAAGTCCGACTCACTAATTGACCACATTTTGCTAGAATGTTTGCTGAAAAGAGTGAGAGGTAAATGTCACATTTATGCGAAAAGCTAATCTACATTGACCAGAGATGACAACAAGTGTTGCTTGCTGAAAAATCAGCGAGATGAGAATAGTTTAAATCAAGTTGTTTACTATACTTGAATCTATTCTGTAGAGAAGCACCATCCTGAAGCTGATGCTGATGATTCCAATGTCGATAATGATACTGATAGTGCTGTTGTTGTGCTATGTAGAGAAGCAAGGTGCCGCTGTGTGCTGACAGTAAGCTGTACTATGAGAGATATTGTCCATACAGTCTGATTGATGGAGAGCTGGTATCTAGCAATGACAATGATGACAGCTGTGCTATTGACCAGCAGTCATCTGATGCTGATCAGATCATTCTCACTGACGATAGTAAGTCACTCCTCTCTCACATGTCTATCAATCAGTCAATCAGTAAATTTATATAGCGCTAAAATTCTAAGTGTTTATTGAGTTGAAAGCACATTGATGTCTGATCAGTTGAAGGCAGTATTGAACGACTGTGCGTCTTTAGTTCAGCTTTGAAGCTGGTGAGATGAAACTGATCGTACGTTGTTAGGCAAATAGTTCCAGACTTTCGGAGCACACGATGATAAACGACGAGCACCTATTACAGTATGTGATGGTTGTAGAGATAACAGACTTTGATTGGAGGATTAAAGAGTTAGCATTAGTCAGAGTGGTAAGCTGGTGACTACTTGTGCTTCATTTGTGACTATTTGCATGTTTTTGTTAACTTGTGTTTTTGCCAGTCCTATGGTGCGCAGTCGTGTCAGTTGCACGGCAAGTATTGAGGGTGACAATGAATGTAGATGTCTTCATCCAGGAAGGGTGACAAGCTGCAAGGCGTCTTTATGTAGGCAGCATAATGAGTACATTTATACAAGAGTGCATGGTGCTGGAAGTGTGATGATATTTTGTGCAGTGGCTCTTGGAACTCCCAGTCTGCTGCAGAATCTTCCTCGGCAGCAGTCCAACCAGGACCTTGATGATGACAACAGTCAGGATGTTGCTGAGTTGTCATCACTTGGTGTCGATGACTCGAGTGCCGGAGGTTTGGGTCAAATGTCCGGCTCTGAGACGAGTACTGTGGATGGAGGAGACATAAAGCAGGGTGATGCTGCTAGCAGTAGCCATCAGGTCATCCTGCGACTGCTTGAGGACGGTGAAACGGTGAGTTGTTACAAGTGTTAGCAGCTCAGTCAGTCTGTCATTAGTATTAACGTAAGATAACACAGCATTAGATGTAGCATAATTGTGAGAAACTATGTAGTCGATAAGTCATTAGTTCCTACGTGAGTACAGACAAAAATAAAATCTAGATAAGAATATATCTTATTATCAAGAACTTGTATACACACCCACACGTGTGTTCAGACTGCAGACATAGCAGTGCTTTTCTGCTGTAGAGTTATAAAACTGGCTCACATTGATAACAATGGCAGTGATGTTATGGACCGTAGATCACTCATATGTTCCGATGTGCTCGCATCCAAGGCCTCGACACCATCGAAGGACTTCTTGTCTTTGTCAAAGATCACTTCTACATCATTGATGGCTTTACGCTGCTTCGTACCAAGGAGATCGCCGACATTGACAGCCTGCCACCACAGTAATGTCTTGCTTATTTATTTCTTCTACCTCACTGTTACTCAGTTTATAATAAAAATTGAATCTATTAGTACAGTTAGCTGTCAGTGAAATACTATAAGCATATCAAACGAACAAACCTGAGAAGAACTTTGCAGACGTCACACATTTTGATGTAATTAGGTTTGTTTACGTATTCTTATGTCTCAGTCCTTGTAGTGTTTTGTTTTACAGTTACGTGTGACACCAGAAATAATGTGCGTCATTTGTTGTGTTGGATGATAAAGTATTGCCGTCAAAAGGTGTTGAAATGTGCAGTTGTTGCAGTGTTGATGTTTGTGTATTTTCTAGTGATGATAATGTTATGTTGAAATATTTAGTGACTGATGTGGTGTGTTAATTCCTGTGTATAGAATGCATGATCCTATCATACCACGAACCACAAAGAGTTCACATGTGAAGCGAATGTGAGTGCATTAAATGCATTGCTTTCTTCCCTCGACTGCATACTTTTTGATATATATCACAGTCTTTATATATTAAATATTTATTATAGAATTGTACACAAATTGTACAGTGATATAAAAAGGAAAAATTGTGATAATCGTGCAGTCAATAAAAGGAAGAAGTTAGTACAAATACTCTCGATAAACTTTCAATATCTCAGCATACCAATGTTAATGAGTTGTGATTATTGACACTGTGAATATAGATAACACATTGTCTGTTATACAATACATGCACAAAGGTGTAAGCGCAGGAGTAATCTCCACTGCCTGGTTTTCCATGTTGTGATACCGTATCATTTAAGAGAAATTATGAATGTGATCATGAGACTGATTGCATGGTGGTTATACATTGTAGGTGTTTCAAGATGGCATTTGATGACATGCGGGAAGTCCACAAGCGACGTTATTTGCTGCAGCCCATTGCTGTCGAAGTCTTTTCTTCTGATGGCCGGAATTTCCTGTTGGCATTCCCACGTAAAACTCGCAACAAAGTTTATGACAGGTACTGATTGCTGTAGTCGACTATGGATAACAGTGATGTGATAATGCTATGGGCATCGTATAATGATTGCATCTATGCCTATGTGTGTGGTCTTTCTATGCCATAACATTGTACATTGCATTGTACAGGGGTCATTTAAAAAGTTCTTACCATGACACAGTTAGCCACAACCGATGTATGCCATATTTTTTTTCATTTTTCAACATTGTCCCGTGTAACCGATATGCATTTGTTCCAGCTTTTTCCAAATTTCAGATTCCACTGTAGAAAGAATGGTTAGTTTCGGCCATCCATTTGCTGTATATATCATTATTAAATTTGCATCCTGTTAGGATTTCTTAAGCTTAGGAAACAAATAGAAGTCTGTATGCTAAATCTGGCGAATACAGTGGATGTCGATGATCAACATGTGTGCTCTGTGTGTATAGGTTACAAGCCGTGGGTACAGCATTAACTGACAGTGCTCAGCAGTCAATATCTGGACAGAAGCAGAGTGCTAAAGTTGAGCCGGGGTCTGTATATAATTGTCATCGTGCAGTGACTTTCATCTAATCATGTGCTTCGTGTATTACTAGCTAGTAGAATCATGTGGCCCAGTGATGCTGTGGTAAGCTTTCTGACTAGTGACTCACAGGTTGTGAGTTCGAGTGTCAAATTTGTAAATTTCATTTGTTGTTTTGCATGTTAATGCATTAGTTATTAATTTTACAGCATTAGTTTTATTGACGGCTTATGAAGGCAGCTGTTGTTGATTTGGTTACTGTGGTAGTCTTGTGTTTTACAAAGTACCAAATTTGTGATTTAAATTTGGCTTCATTTGATGAATGCATTCATGTCGAGTAGATTGGTGGCATAGTGGTAAGGTCTCGGACTACTGACTCAGAGGTCGTGAGTTCAAGTCCGACCAGCACTGCTGATGAGTAATACCTTGAGAAGTTATTTACATTTGTGGTGCTCAGTGCGTCTGAAGCTACGGCACTATGGCACTCTGCAAATTTGTACTGTCATAAGAATGATAAGTTGGTTGAAACAGGCTTCAACTTGGTGCTTGTTAAAACTGTTTGTATGTTAACTCTGGAGCAGTTGGCTGTTTTAATGAAAATTTAATAGTATTTGTCTGTATTGGGTAATACTAGATGTTATTGTGTGTTCTGTAGGACTGGGTTAAGTAGTAGTAGTCTGTATTGAGTAATGCTAGATGTTATTGTATGTGTTCTGTAGAACTGGCCTAATCAGCAGTTTGATGGGTGAGAAGTCAGTCACTCAGCGATGGGAGGTACATTGTGTGTTTGAGTTATGTACACACCTCTGACTGGTACAAGTTTTCCAGCTTGTACAGTACTTGTTGACATATACTAAATTTGCACAATATATGCTTTCTTGCTGTTTGACACTAAACCGTTCGTTAGTGCACTTTATTGCATGTATATCAGTACTCAAGTTTTGCACATTTTCCTATGTCTGATTTTGTCCTAAGTTTTTGTGAGTTCATCCGAAGGTTCTTTGTTAATCAGTCTTACATTTCTGATTGTCATATTATTATTAAGTGATATATGTGTTAATGAGATACTTAAGTCCATTAGAGACATCAGTATATGTCGCTGTGGACTGATGTATGTGTTAACGAGACATTTGAGTCCGTTGGAACAAAACTAGATGTCATTGTAGATTGTCAGGTGCCAGGCACACTTAATTAGTTTAGTATAGAAGAAAATATTACAAATGATTAGCGGAGAAAGTGACTGTATGTCAAATGTCATGTGTGTGCGGTGTGGATACGATTTCGGCAGCGAGGAGAAATCAGTAACTTTGAATACTTGATGTGTCTCAACACACTGGCCGGCCGTTCGTACAATGATCTGATGCAGTATCCAGTCTTTCCGTGGGTCATTGCTGACTACGACTCACAGGTTCTGCACTCTCACTCACAATTCAGCTGTTTAATAACAACAGCAGCAGCATTCAGCGGCAGCTATGCTGCCATCTGTGGTAATCTACAGTGTGTCAATGACTGTAACTTGGCTATGAAGATAGATTTTCTGCCACTGGAGTGCAGTAACTTGTGGATTATATTATTGTGACTTTTCTACAGCAATATTTCCACTTCTGTTTCAGTTGTTGCAGTGTTACAGAAGTTCCTTAATAACAACGAAATGATTGTGTGCAACAGTTTTGGTGTGTCTAGTGCACACAAATTTCTTGCATAATAATAGCATTCCTGTTTATATAGCAGCATCTGTGAATAACTTAAGCTGATGGTGGCAGTTTTTGTCACTGGAAGTTTTTCACACAATATGACTGCATCATTGAAACCAGCTTGTACAGCTAAAATGTTCCCTGTTGTTAAGATAGCCTGTGTTCTATGATTGTTTATACGTATATGTTTTTGTGATGGTACAGGAGTTGAACTTGTACAGTGCATCAACATTCCGTGACTTGTCTCGACCGATGGGTGCACAGACTCCAGAACGACTCAAACAGTTTGAAAAACGATATAACGACTGGGATGACCCGACAGGTTGACGACTACACTCTTTTAACACCTGTGTCATCAGTTAGTTGTTGTTCTTCTGTCTGTCTGTGACGAGACAAAGTGTATTGTGACTAAACAGCACCTCCTACAGGAAAAATGTCTGAACAAGTGAATAGAAATAAGATTTTGCAACTTTCAACCACTACACCTACCCTATCACCTCAATATCCACATCTCTGAACTGTAAATGTAGGTGCCATCTGGCAAATAAATTAAAAACATACTGTGAACAATTGAACTGCCAAAATGTGCACATGGTCACCAAGCTGCCCATGCCTATTCCAGACAAGGTTCAGCAGCTATACCATATGTTGTATGCAGTAAATCTGTGTACACATCTGCCTGTCTGTCTGTCAGGTGAAACTCCGCCCTATCATTACGGCACTCATTACTCATCAGCGATGATCGTGGCTTCATATCTTGTCCGCATGGAGCCGTTTACTCAGACATTCCTTCATCTTCAGGTAAACGTCTCGAGTCACCTATCTTCCAGATTAAGTTAATGCAGCAGCAGCTATCAAAGATGCTATTTTTGGTGGCTGAAGCAGTGTAATTTGACCTAAAAGCTTAACGTCTACATCAGTAACAATAACATCAGTCATTTGATGGCCATTTTCTTGGTAAACCTGGGTTAGCTGGTTGCCACCTTGATACTGCTCGATGTCTATTCATTGTTATCCCGAGTGTCCTCGTGGGATAGGCCAAAAACTCTTTGTACCCATCTTTTGAAGTAGGCAGGTGGGGTTCCCCACTCGATACAGTTGGCATGAAGCTGTAATCCACCCATTTACATGAATTGCTATCCAAAGGGGTTTTGAAGCAGATATTTTTGCAGGCAGAGTAATCCCCTTCCTGCTACCCAACCAACAGCATCAAAGTGCTGAAGGCACAGGTAGAATATAATTGTGGATAGGTTGTAAAGAGTTTAGTTGAGTGACTGACTGTGATTATTGGTTTCATTGATTGACAGGGTGGTCACTTTGACCTTGCCGATCGTATGTTTCACAGCATCAAAGACGCCTGGCTCTCGGCCGCTAAACACAACATGGCTGACGTTAAGGAACTCATTCCTGAATTCTTCTATTTGCCCGAGTTTCTGCTCAATGACAACAACTTTGATCTTGGTGATTAATTTGTTAACTACACAGAATGCCTCATTGTTCAGTCCATCAATCAAAACACATCTGTTGTGATCATATCAGGGACTTGTTGTTTCAGGGTTTAGGCTGTAGGCTGATTTTGTGTATGGAATATCAGACAGTTTGGTTTTTAACCGATCGTATTGCACACAGTAGGATCTGAACAAGTGAACAGGACGAGCCCTCCTAAGATCAACTTTCAACTTTCAACCTCATACACAGACCCTGAGCTCTCAACTCCCCACCCCTAAAATGTCACAATTTACATGTGTGGAATAGCCATAGTCAGCATGGTAATGGTGGTTAATGGTTATTCCAGACAGCAGAATATAGCTATATGGTGCATACGTTACATGGCAGCATACACATGCAGATCACATGTTATTGTTTGTATATTATTTTGATTGGTTATCTCAGCAACAGCTGGGCTTTTTGTTAAGTTATGCTTGTAAGTACTGAGAAGCTCAGCAGATAAACAGTTATTTGCAGAACCGTTGTTGGTTCTGTTGTACATGAGCAGTGAAGTCAATCTTCACAGAAGATTACTGCTTTTTCATGTCAGTTGAAATATCATTAACGAGGATTATCAGTACCCACTGTGAGTATGAAGATGATGAAATGTACAAGTTATTTGTGTAGTTGTGCTTGTTGTGTGACTGTTTAGACTAAGTAATCCAGTTGAGATATTGGAGACTGTTGTACGATGTATGGTGTTGGTTTATTGTTCTGGTAGGCATGAAGCAGAGTGGAGCTCCACTCGGTGATGTCGTTCTACCTCCGTGGGCGAAGGGAGATGCTCGCGAGTTCATTCGAGCTCATCGAGAGGTGTGTAACACTATTGCAGTCTGTTTACAAGTCCTGAGGTGCCGATATAATAACTTCATTTCACATCTGTGTCACGTCCGTCTACCTCTGTATCTGTGTGTTATTTTGTTATCTTGTCATAGTAAACTGCTCAGTCGGTTTGATTGTAGGGTTCTTTATTCCTGTCTTTGTTATGCTATTAACCCTGGCTTTTGAATATTGTATTTACACTTCTGGTGGACAGGCCAACTCATCTTCCATCCCTATCCCTCCGGGGTAGGTAAGTGAGTCGCAGTTGGTACCTGGTAATACTCACTCACTGCTAAAAATCGGGAGTTGTTGTTGGAGAACAACAGGGTTGTGGGATGAAGGCCATAGTGCAGCTAGCTGGGCACAACGGTGGGTCTGTCTAGCTGCAGACTGCAGGTCCAAAGTCTGTTCATTCAGGCAGTGTGCAGCTGCTAAATGCATGCACTGCCTAGTGCTGGTACTGGTCAGTATGCCACTTCGCATTGTAAACCGCTGCTGTTCTGGTTTCCGTGTTAGGCTGTTAGTGGCGGTATATAAATGTCCGGATCTGCGTGATTGTTATGATTGACAGGAAACCGTGTCACTTACCAGCCATTTGTCACATGTATCTACTGATGTGATAGACTATTATGGAGACATTGTAATAAACCGGGAATTATTTGCTTCGTGGAAACACGGAAGTGATTGTCATGTGAGCTGTATGTGTGTAACATGCAGGCTCTGGAGTGTGACTACGTTAGTGGACATCTGAATGAATGGATTGATCTGATATTTGGCTACAAGCAGCAGTGTCCGGCTGCCGTGGAAGCCGTCAATGTATTCCATCACTTGTTCTATGAAGGTAACGTCGACATCTATGCAATTGATGACCCGCTGAAGAGAACAGCAACCATCGGCTTCATTAACAACTTTGGACAGATTCCCAAACAGGTTGTTCTCTGCTACTGCATTGTATCAACTGTGCTGTTCTTGTAACTGTGATATGCAGTAGTGATAAATGATGTGTTATTTTGCTTGCTGTAGACCAGATAAATTTGTTATAATGCTTGTGCAAAGTTGTGCCCCAATTTACCAGCACTGACACCTGATCTTTGAATGGTGAAGTGTGCCTTGTTAAGTGATGTCTTGTGGAATTATGACCATGTAAAGTTACGACCATGTAGCTCTTTATAAATTATCAATTATTATTACCATTATTATTGTAAAATGACATTGGGCTCATTTGTGCTTGCATTATCTTTATACAGTAGTCTGTGATCTTGAAGTTCTCTTGTACATATGTATGTATGTCATTCATATGTATTTATGTCATACATATGCATATGCATGATACTTATGTATATATGTCATACATATGTGTGTATGTGGTACATGTAAATGGCTGTGAATGATGTATGCAGCTGTTCAAGTAACCTGTGACCTAGAATTGACCTCATATATACATATGTATGTGCATGATACATATGTACACTGTTTCTCAAAAAACGCACCAACTTTGAAACGGTATAGCTCGAAACTATAAATATCGATTTTGATGACATTTTGCAGAAATATTCAAAATACTCTAGAATAGAGTTTGCATGTTTCAGTTTTCATGTAGGTTTGCTTTTTTCAACTTTTCGTCTTTCAAATCGGACACCGAAAATAACGCGAATATTGAGTTGACGCTGCATCAAGCAAATGAGCCAAATTTAACGGGGTGCAATTTTTTAAACATATACCTAAGCTCATAATATTTGGCACACATAATCTGCAGACATTTAAAC
>Ga0056131_1000117_pt1 | contig 15448 bp, 8 predicted proteins | sample WorMetLIZISLAND1_2_FD_67480 | JGI IMG/M metagenome (GOLD analysis project Ga0056131, IMG submission 67480) | Marine gutless worms symbiont microbial communities from Max Planck institute for Marine Microbiology, Germany - Olavius clavatus LIZARD... ...
TGTGTGTGTTGTAGCCGCCACCACCACGTGTGTCACTGGTTCAGCCGGGTGGTCCTGGTGTGATTGTGGTCTGTCTATGTGTGTGTTGTAGCCGCCACCAGCACGTGTGTCACTGGTTGAGCCGGGTGGTCCTGGTGTGATTGTGGTCTGTCTGTGTGTGTTGTAGCCGCCACCAGCACGTGTGTCACTGGTTCAGCCGGGTGGTCCTGGTGTCATAGTGGTCGACCCTCGTCTGCCTCCTCCACGTAACATCCTCAGACCAGGTACCCTGTTATAACCACCTGTAAAGGTAACTTATTAACAGACTGGGTATTGTGTACTGTACTGTACACTCAGGTAACGAGGATGCTGTTATTTCTAGAGTATTAATGAACAGTAATAGTGACCAGGCTATACAGTGACGGCCACATTGTTCATTTACTGTGGCGACAATTCTCGCAATTTCTTGCGTGTCCAATAACCCTACCCCCAGTGCCTGCCAGTCATTGTTTATCATCTTTGCTCCACACCGTCGCTTCTGCCTAGCCGCCATGAGCAAGGGGGAGGGGTGAAGGGACACCGAGTCAACAAGGGCCGTGCTAAGCTGCTCAACTGCAGCAAGTTGACTGTAACTGAGGTGAAGTGCTAATTGAATCCAGACCCTGGCTGGATGGTGCCGCTATGAGCGTTAGTGATCGCACAGTCACTGGATGCGCTGCTCGATCACCTACGAGATTAGGACTTGCCGACTATTCTTGCGAGATGGGCCGATCGATCAGAGCCCTATTTGTGACCATTTTTGCTGTGGCCGTCATTGTTTTTTTGTTTGTGGCCACGATTGTGGCCGTCATTGTCCAACCCCACAGTGACAGAAAATAATTGATTTTTTCAACTGCATCACCATATTGCATCTCTGGAAAATCATTGTTCCAAGAATGTGGCATGTCATTAGCCAATAAGCTGTCGCACTGTGCTGTTGCACAGCTGCTTTCATTTGCCATTTATTGACAATATTGATGCAATAATGAATAATAATAATAATAGTTTAATAATAAACGAATACCACTGTATGTGACGTGAAACTGCATGGTCAGATTACAGTTTGCAAATAGTTACATGGAGTGCCTTGGGCTCGAGGAGTGCTAAAGGTACACTAAGGACCAGATAATATACAGTGTGAATACATTTCAGGAGTGATAGTTACCATGCCTGCATTTTTTGCTTTTTAGGCACTTAAAAGTAAATAGAATGAACAAATAATGTATTTTTATCGTCACTTATGTTTTTTATTCAGAGTCTTTTGCTCATCTGCCTCCTGGTCCGGGTGCCGCAGCCTTTTCTGGTCCACCTCCTATGTCTGTTCCACCGCCGGGTTAGTTGGAGGTCACCTTATATATTGCAGCAACGTAACAGTTATTGGTTATGCAGTGTGTTTCGGTTTTGTTAACGTTCTGTTGGACGTGATATTTGTTAATACTATACTTACAAACAGTTACAAAAACTTAACCTGTCCGGCGATCTATATGCATTACATTTTTTAGTTGCTGTTAGGATGATTTGCACATTTCAGCATTACCCATTAGGCCCAATAAACAGCACACCATTTTAACGGCCATTTTCCAAGTAATCTGTGTCAGTCGGTTTTTTGCTTGATTTTTAGTTTTCAGTGATTCCTATCCTGAGCATTCTCGTAAGATAGGACAAAATTCTCCACAATCCCACCAAGGCTTCCTTGGTAAGTATATTTGCTAGTTTCCGTAGCCTCTGCCAGGTTTCCTCAATCTCCATCTTCATACATCGCATGATCCAGTCTGCATCGTCTTTATATTCAATGTTTTAAAACCACCATTATCTGCTCCTCTTAATTGGCCATTGCTAGGCACGGTAGAAATTGGCAGATTGTTTCCACATGAGCATTTTTAATGTTTAGGCTCGCCTACCCCAGATATCTATCAACTGTCATTGGTATATATCATTGATATACACTGTGTCTTAAAAATGCACCAACTTTGAAAGAGCATAGCTCAAAATTATAACGATCGATATTGATGACATTTTGCTTAGATGTTCATAAGACTCTAGAATAGAGTTTGCATGTTTCAGTTTTCGTGTAGGGCTTTGGACCTGCGTCTCCACCTCGACAGAAGGTAGATAGTCTTTAGTTATGAGTGCAAAAAGTGTAGCCAGTGAGTTGTGTTTAAACAGGTACGATGCTGCATGTAGCTGGAGGTCCTCCAGTACCAGTTATTCCGGGTGGGTTGCCTCCACCTGGTCATCCAATGCCAGTCTCTGCACCACATATCAACCCAGCATTTGTATCAGTTGCATCTTCGTCGGCTTTGCCTCTGCCAGGCGGCCCGGTAAGTATATTTGCTAATTTACATAACCATGTAATTGATCCTTGTCTGCTTACTGTGTAAACTTGTCTGTCTTTGGGTTGTCGTTGGCAGCTGGCGGCATAGTGTACTGGTTAGTGTGTTGGCTTCGATCAACGTAGTTAATCGACACTGGGCCTGGTTACTACTTGGATTGGTCTGTGTAGCTGCAGAATGCAGGGTCCACTCCAAAGTCCGTTCGTTTAGGCAGTGGGCTGCCACTAATTGCGCTGCACCAACTAGTGTCATTGCCTGTCAGCACACCACTTTTAACTGCAAACTGCTCCTGGTCAGGACTTCCTATAATTGACAGTATATAAATGTCAAGACCTTTAACCTTTAATGTTGTGCTCTTTTGCAACACGTTTTTTGTTTTGATGCTTGTGTTTGTTTAAAAACAGAAACAGCATGTTTAAGGCTGTGGACTGACACTTAACTTGGTATATGTTGCTGGATGTTTCATCGGTAGATTGCCATCTGAAGTGTGCTCGTTGATGTTTTGCAGCTGCCATACGGTGTCGATCCATTCGCACGTGGACCACCGTCATCCAACTATCCTCCCCCACTCATGGACGAGCACAAACATCGACCGCCTCCTGCCATGGATAGGTTGTTAAATTGTTTCTCTATGTTAACAGTGTGTGACTGATAACTAGGGCTCTGATCGATCGGCCAGTCTCGCGAGAATCGTCGTCAAGTCCTGATCTCATAGGTGATCGAGCAGCCCATGCAATGTGCGATCACTGATGCTCACAGCGGCGCCACACAGCCGCAGCCACAGTCTGGATTCAATTAGCACCTCACCTCAGTGACAGTCAACTTGCTGCAATATGAGCAGCGTAGCGTGGCCCTTGTTGAGTCAGTGTACCTCCACCCCTCCCCCTTTCTCACGGCAGCTAGGCAGCAGCAATGGCATGGAGCAAAGATGATAAACAATGACTGGCAGGCACTGGGGGTAGGGTTATTGGACACACGAGAAATCGCGAGAATCGTCACCTGCAATGTTTATGCAATGTCACCACAGCGCATTAGAGGTTATTTTTATAATGAGATGTGCTATATAAACCTACGTTTTACTTACTTACTTACTTACTTACTTACTTAACACCACGAGAATCGATCTGCCCATGTGGCTACAAACGGGGCCCTAGTGATAACTCAGTCCAAGCTTGGCTCAGAAGTCTCGTTTTCTCTGTTTGCTGACTGCATGATCTTGATGGTGAAATTGGTAATTGCGATGGTTCTTTCTGGTAATGTGTGTGTGCCATACAGCCAGCCAGTGACACTCCATGTGCTAGTTGAAACTGGCTGCTTTCTGCCAGTTTTTAAGTGCATGTTAATTTATTGTTTTTAAAAAATTGTAACTGACATTTATTAACACTGTAGATCTGCGGGAGATTACAGAAGATCGTCACCTGATAGGTCGGTGTTTCTGTCTCTATTCATTCTATTTCAACATTTTATTCTTTTTTTTGACCAAGAACTGATCCCATATCACTAGTCGTATTGTTCTTATTGTTGTTCTTGTTCTCGTTGGTGCGACCGTCTTCAAAAAAAGTCCGAGGCTCCGTCGTTTCAGATCAGATCGGGATGAAATTTGGCAGAATGTTTATCTCGTAAATATTGATGGATTTGGATTTTGTTGTTGTTGTTGTTGGGGGCGATCGTCTTCAAAAAACAACTTAAGCCTCCTTTGTTTCAATTTGCATCAGGATGAAATTTATTATTATTATTATTATTATTATTAACGGAAAGATTAACGTAGAATTTAGTCCAAAAACTGCAAGGACACGTTACAGTACCGTTCTTCAAGTAAATATGCATCGATTGATGGAGTGAGATTCTTGACGTGATGCCATACTTCCACTATGGCGGCCTTGACGTCGTTGCAGTGAGAGGTGGACAGTCTAGCACTAGCAGGATCGCAGACTGTCTACAGTACCTGACGCATAGTCCATTTGTATGTATTTTACAATCATGAGGTTACAGCAACAGGTTACCTGTCTCATAGATTTATTTGAAACTGTTGACAACCGTGTTGTTATTGATTTTATCAAAGACATCCATTTTTAGAGCTTACTATAGTATCTCTTTCCACATTTTTCGTAGTTTTTGTCTCTGTTTATCATAAAACGGTGGTACTCTGTACACCATTTAATTAGGAAAACCTTTTTATTTATTTATTTGTTTACTTATTTAAGTCTTATCGTAGCTTAATAGCCTTCATCTTGCCTATTTTGTTACCTTCTGTACATAGTTGTTTTTTACTCAAAACATTTCATGCACTCAATGGCCTTTTATGTGCTGATGTGCCTTTAAGAAACTACTCACTCACTCACTTACAGCAGATAAATGCAATTGTGAGATGTAGAGGTTGCTTATGAAATTGACAAATAGCTTTTCAACTGGACATAAATGAAATGAATTATGTGCGAATACCTTGTACAGTCAGTGAGTTGAATGCATGACCTCAGCAGTGAATTCTGCCTCTCCTTGGCTGTAGTAATCTGAGTACTCTCAGTCATCAAGATGCTGTCGTTCTCAGGAGGCTCCGTATCGGTCATACTCGCCTTACCCATTTATATCTGTTGAATCGACGATTTGGGTCCGCTATTCCGAACCTCGCTGCTGTCTGTGCATCCATATATCACACTATCCACACCCTAACCCTAACCCTAATTCTTGTCGAAATAGCGGACCTTCGGAATAGTGGGCCGGTACCGAATCGATAAGATCACCCAGAATATTCCCACTGTGACTTTGCACTAACAGTAGCACGTGTTCTCCTCGAGTGTTACCATTACTACGTTACGTTGTTACCATTGTGTCGGGGCCACATGTGTTGTTTGACTGTTGTTGCATGAGAAGACGTGAGCCATTGTCATCGCACTTGCCTGAGGCGGAGTTTGAAGAAATACTTCAGAGAAACAAAACGGTGTCAAGCAGTGCTATATCACGTGCCGTGCAGGATGCCAGCTCTGGTATACTCACTTTATCTCTTCTGCTTATAGTCATATGTAATAATTACTAACCTGTTATTTCAGGGTAAGCAAGTAAGTAAGTAGAAGGGAGTTTAGTGCCCTCCATGCGCGAAACCAGACCTGAAGGGCATTACACTGTCAATCATTAAAACACAAGCTAAAAAGTGCAATTTGAGTCTGCGTTTAAAAGAGTGTAGACTGTCCGCATGATGAACTGCCGCTGGCAAACTGTTCCACACGATAGAATACACAGGATAGCATGGATGCCCATTGCCCTGGTGACAGTAACCATCTCAGTATGTAACAGCCACCTAGGTCGGCTCAGCTTTCTATCCTCCTGGGGGATGCATGAAATTAGACGGCAACATTTTATCCCCTTAATGGTGGAATAAAATTTTTGAAAACTCTCTAATGTGCAATTATACACTTTCCATTCACACTAGTGTACTCAGGCTTCACCATATGTGAATAGTAAGTAAGTTACATGATGTCAGTGCCTTGGTACTGTAGTCAGGCACTGGGAAATGGAGAAAAGGCGACACTTGAGGCGCTTCCGGAAGACATGTATCGAAGGTGCAGATGTGACGCGGTTTAGCACCATTCCATATACAGTTAATAATGGCTCCATATAGTAATGGTGTCTGTAGGCCTAGACATGTCCCGGGATAAATTTGGCATACACTGCTACGGAACAGTTTTCTGTGCCCCGGTTGACCTCTGTGTCCCACACGCAGCGCAGCAGACAGATTTGGTCGGCGAGGATTTGCTGTGACCGTGCCCCAGCTTTGGAACCAGTTGCCAGTTACTGTGCAAGCCACCAGCACCAACGTGGACTGTTTCAAACAAGCACCGAAGAATGAAGACGCTCCTGTTTCAATGAGTGGGCGTTTTGTTGCAGATGACAGCACGTCTGATGAACTGCTCTATAGGGGGCTATAACAAAAACTAACATTAACATTATGTTAACAGTATTGATGTAAGTTTTATTATGCATTTTGAGATGATCATTGATCACTAGCCAGTGCTGTGAAAATGTGCAGGTGACTATGGCAGTGCTATTGAGACGTTGGTGACAGCCGTGTCTCTGATCAAACAGAGCAAGATCGCCAATGACGACCGCTGCCGTATCCTCATCAGTTCACTGCAGGACACTCTTCACGGCATTGAACTCAAGTCATATGGATCAAAGTGCGTATTTGGAATTTTCTCATGCTATATTCAGGCTCTAATTACACTGCTAGATTACAGCTGCTATTGCTAGGACTATTAACCAAGAACTATAAATAAAAAAAGTTTTTATATCAGGAACTGTCTTGTTCTTCTTTTTCTTCTTGTCTTGTTATAGCGACCTCTTGAAACAAGAAGCCACGCTATCGCAAAGATAACTGCACGATGTGCCCAATATATGAGTGCCCTGAAAATTATATGTAAGCGCAAAATCAGCCGACGATTGCGCAAGAATCGCCACATTACAATCTTACCACTATTCGGTGGTGAAACTATTTTCGAAGTGTTCCAACCAGTGTGATCAGGCTAACTAAATTCCAGCCTATTTGATCATGGTACCTGATCGTTACAGAGTACAGACAGACGACATGCAATCTTATAACCGCACTTTGCGTGGCATCGCTCGGTAAAATGCCTAAGGCTCCGCCATTTCAAATTGATCAGGATGAAATTTTGCAGGAATGCTCCTCAAGTAAATACACATCATTTTGGCGTAGTTTGATTTTCGATTTCGCATCACAGTCTCTGATGGTGGTGGCCGTATCATTATTTCAAGTAGTATAGCTCAGCAAGCTGTTGAGTGAACACAAAAGTGTCTGTCGGTGCCTATGCAGCCGCATTACAGCAGTTTCTGATTTCTAGGACATTGATATTGGTTATTTATGGACACATGCATCACATCTGATGCTGGCTTACAGTTGTAGATATCACAGAGAAAAGTTCTGTACATTGTTGAACTGTTAATTCAGCTCAGCTGTGTAGCATGCATTATAGTGTGTATTTATTGTTTTGGGCTGCAGGTTTGATAAGTTTGCCAGCAGTAATTGCCCTTCATTGTTTTGACACTGTTGGTTTGATGACTGAACACACATGACCTGCAGAGGTATACTGTTATGTTTAAGGCAGGCCGAAGGTTAATATTATAAGACATACTTTGCTAAATGTAAAATTACTTGGTAGAATGTGGCAACCTTGGATAGTGATTAGTATGTAGATTTTGATCAGCAAAGTTGGACTACACCGGGCCCAGTTACTACTTGGATGGGTGACTGACTGTAAATCAGTAAACCATCTCAGTATTCAACCAACCACCTAGGTCAACTCAGCCTTCCATTCTTCTGGAACTAGGTAAATCAAGTGACGGCGTGTCTGGCTGGGGTTAAGGCGAGGTGTGTTCATTATGTTAAGTGGCAGGTAACACTGTAATCCCATACGGCAAGTGACGGTCTGTATGTCTGAGGTGGAGTTCTCTGACGAGCTGCACAAACTTTAACTAGTGCTGTGCGAATATTGAAAATCTTGGATGGAATTGAATAGTTTGTTACTATTCGATTTGATCTGAAACCAATGCAACTACTCAAAATTTTTGGATACTTATTTAAAGGTAATATGTACAATGCAGCGACTGTGTCTCGGTAAGAAAATGTGGTTATCAGCTCACTGTTATTAACAGTAGTCTTGACTCTTCTTGAAGTCTTTATATTGGGCTGCTATCCCCCACCAAGTACTAGAAGAAAAACAGCTTGCCTACAACTCAAACATGAATAGGGTGGCAGAAAACTGTTGAATCTACTTAACAATGGTGACTTTTGAGAACGGCAAAAACTGTTCAGTTTGATTCGAAATTTTGAATAATGGCTCAATATTCGTTTCGTAATGAAAAAACTATTCGCACAGCGCTGATTTTATCCTTTTATTTGGTAGGTCGACAAGCAGCCGTGATCGTCGATCGAGGTCGCCTCGAGAACGTGACCCGATGGAGCGATCATCTCGTTCTCGCCAGCAGCGTTCACGTAGCCGCGAGCATGAGTTTGACCGCGGTGACCGACATGTTGATTATTCACGTGAACGCAGCCATGAGCGCGATCGTGAACCGGCACTCGTCCATGAGCGTAGCCGTGACCGCAGCCGAGAACGTGATCCGTATGAACGTAGCGGCCGTGATCTCTCCGATCGTGGCCGCGTCTCGTCCGACTCTCGACGTTACGAATCGGACCGTCACCGCAGCGAACGTGAATACTCGTCCAGCCGCAGTAGTCGCCATTAGAACGACAGCATTTTACAGCAGCACTGTAGGTAATGTTCAGCTCTTGTTTAATGCCCACGAGTCTTTCATATGCTGTGATATGAATTGTTATTTATACATCTGCTGTGAACTGTTGTTTATTATCATTTTGTATCTTATTTGTGTTCAGAGCATCTCTGTTTATTGCTGCCAGCTGCTTCATTGCTGAATTACCTAAATGCTTGGATATACAGTGTGGTCCACTTTTATATTTATGGTAACCTTGGCAAATATGGACCAATTTCTAGCCGATCATACCACATGCAGTATGATTGGCTATTGGAATGATAATGATGTCCTTCTGACTGTGGCTAAATGATGCATCTTAAATGTCTGAACAAATGAATAGGAAGTTCCCGCCTGGGAACACAGTATACTGGCCCTTCAGCTTCATACTTCTTACCCCTTGCACCATAGACGTTGGTGCCATTTGTCAAATAACTTAAAAACATACTTGCGGCTGTGTTACTTATTTACGTGATTTCACCTCCTTAAGTCCCAATTTTACTGTACTTGGCATATAACTTCCATGTTACCGAACGTGTTATGGCTATGCATATGGCTATTACGGCTATGTTGCTGAACATACACACACAGTATGATCTGTTTTCTGAGTGACAGGCAGCTGTACTTGTTGTTATTAATAATACTTTCACTTTTTTATCCACTAATAAACTGCAGAAAAAGATGGAAATAAGACTTGCAGCTATCTCGTCTCAAATGGTTATTTGCCAAAGTTACCATGAAAACAAAAGTGCCACCAACTGTTGTGTAAGTATTTTTTAATGTTGTCATTTTATTTAGGAGTTTTAAAGTGTGAGTGTATTTTTATTCTACCATATAAAGGTGTCATGTTGGAAGTGACTTTTTGCCATACACATTGTGTATGTAGCGTAATAGTGATGATGTCTGCAGGATCATTTTTTTGTCAGTGCTTTAATGCAGATGGTTAGTTATGCTCTGTTCAGTTTTGTAATTACTTTAATCTATGCATGCCGAAGATTGAGAGACCGTAGTCTATACATAGTTAATCATGTAGGCCATTATTGTTCTAATTTTTTATTATTTGTTATGTTCAAAACTCAAACTGCTGTACTGCATTAAGGCAGGTTTGAGAAACAGCATCGAGAGCTGTCATTTTTTGTCTAGGCCTGAGCCATTTATGAGGTGGTTAGCCAATTCCCTCCTCACCAGTAGCACTAGTTTATATAGCAGTGAGTGGGATTCGTACTGTCAAGCTCTGGATTGACAGGCCACCTCTCTAACCACTGTGGCAGCTATGGCAGCTCATTGTATTTTATTGCATTGTTATTTGCTGATTATGTTATACATATTTATATAGTTGATTACGTCACTTTACATAGCCTTTTTTGTTTTAATCTTGGATGAAACTGAGTTGTTCTTATGGCACAGTTTACAGCCTTTTAAGATGAACTCTTTATTTAATAATGTTATTACGTGGATTCTGACATGGAACATATCCACTGTTTTCTATTATCTGCATTCTAGGGATTATTTAGAATTTATGAAAACGAAAGTAGGGTTTAAGTGGCGTTATATTGTATGGTGGTGTTCCGTTGCCTCTTGTCTCTGCCATAATAGTTATATTGATTGATCCAGTTAAGTTGCGGTAATCAGGAGTGAAGTGTGGTTGATGATGAACTTAAGTATGAATGCTTATATACTTGTTGGCTTATTTATCTGTCAGTGCTTCGGTGCTGTTGATTCGGCAACAGGAAATGCATCCTGTACAAGGTCCCAGACTGACAGTACCTATGGCTGAACCCGCGGAGGACCCGCACCGCGGATTTGAGCGGTTAGGGTTACCTAGGCTGGGTAACCAGCCTAGGTTAGGATAACCAGTCTAACCCTAGCCTGGCCAATCGGTCTCCAGCCAATCAGACCCTAACCCTAACCCGGCATGGCGCCGTCTTTGACAAAACAAAGAGGCCATTGGCCTCTTTGTTTTGTTAAAACTGGAATAGCTTTCAGATTGGGATTTCACTGCAATAATTGAGCAGACAAAACCGTCCCTATGTTGATATAATGTCAACAGGAACTACCGGTTTCAGATTAGCAAATTGAATGCATAAATCCGCCGAATCCGGAACCGGTTTTTGGTTTGGTTTCAGGAAATTAAATACACTCTAAGAGTTTTGGAGACTGTCCAAACTGAAATTATACCGTGACACAAGTTGACTTGGAGAAGGAAATTTTGACATGCTTCTTTGTGCAAGTTTTTTTGTACAGCTTTCTGCGCCATATAGAACGTGACTGTACATTGTTAGTTTGTACAAGAGCTCTTGTGGTCTTGCGCATCAAAGTTTTATGCAAGAAGCTTGCATAGTTTCTTGTACAGGTTTCTTGTGTATGTGTCAGGTAGTAGTTTTGTGCTACCGTCTGTTTTGTAGTTATACTACAAAATAGATGGCAGCACAAAACTGGAAAGTAATATTAGTAGCAGCAGCAGTTCTTGACAGATGAGCCACAGCCCTTGTATGACATTCTGTGGTTAAATTTTTGTGCTGATGATAGAATGGAGTCAATATTATGCAGTTATTTGCGGACATGCTAGCTGCCTGTAGTTACACACAGGCATCTTTGTGATATGGGACAGTGTTTGCATGGTGTGCAGCTGCAGTTGCAGCCTTGACATTTTCAGAGATGACATTTTCAGCGTCATAATGAAATAGCATTAATGGCTAATATGGATTTTGATTTGAGAAGGAAATACACTCAATGTACCATCCATTCTGTTGCTTGTACCCAAGGCGGTCATATTTGGTTACTAATTCTGTAACATAAAAGTCTGCAGTTTCCAGGTACAGGTGGAGATGGTTTGTGTATTTAAAGCCATTTAACGTTATCTAACATAGAACATGCATAGAAATAAAAATGGGTAGAAATAAAAATGGGTGTGTGACGAATAGTTGAAAATGATGAGAAACTTCTGCAGAGAATCAAACTAATCACCATGACGTACCAAAAATAATCTAGCTGCGTCAGTGATGATGTCATATTTTCACTGTTTAATATTGCACAGACATTAAAGTTATGATACTTTTAGCAGTTTAAGCTACTCAGGTAAGCGACAGATTTTTGAGGTAGATTTCGGCAGAGAGAGTCAGACTTATCACCATAACGTACCAAAAATAATTTAGCCGCACCAGTGACTTTTATCTTATTTGCACTGTTTAGTGTCACACAGGCGTTAATAAAGTTGTGATACTTTTAGCATTGTCAAGACTCGCATAACCGATTGTGAGGTAGATATGTAAAATGCTTAGTAACGGCAGGAGAAATATTGCAGCCCTGCGCTGTGGTATCACAGGCCCAATCTGTGACATAATCATTGGCTTTCTTAAGCTATTCAGATCTGATTGCAGTAGTTGACAGGCTGCAGTGGCTTAGGCTAATTTTGGGTGCTTTAGTCCATTAGCCTTCTATAGTTACTGTTGCCAAAAAAGGAAAGACGAAGACTGAACTTCTGTGTTTAGTTGGTTAAAAGTAAGCCATTGATCTCAGAAAACAAGAAACTAGCTGCGTGAATCCTTCGTCTTTCTTTTCTTAAGTTGCCTGCTTAGTCATCACTATTGCAGATGTTCTTTATCTTTTCCTTTGTGTGCTGTAGTGTGAAACAAGGTACTTCTGCCCCGGTTTGTGTTAGGGACCCAGCTTCTATTAGAGACCCATCTTCTATTAAAACATTGTCAGCTTGCCATACCAGGTAATAAACTTTTTCTATATATAGGCCCTAATGTGCACAATTGCAGTTACCATAGACTGTACTACGAAACACGTTTACCGGTACTTTGCATTTGCTTGAAATAGTACTATGGCACGACGCCCGTGGCACCCGGCTTCAGTTGGATATCTGGCTTGTAGACTAGTAGAGACCTGGCTTGTATTAGAAGTTTTATGGTAGGCCCAGTGTGTGAATTGCTGAATGTGCATTGTTATTGTGAATGTGTGTGCGATAGATACGTGTGTTTAATGGGAGAGGCCATGTACTATATTTATGATGTGCCTACCCTGACCAGGATTGTTCCTCTGCTCTGCACTTTATGCGTGGGTGGCCCTAAGCAGCCAAGTGGCAGTAGGCCAACTTACCAGCACCCCTACGTAACTAGCATCTAGCATGTTTGCATCTGGCAGCGTGGACATCGGTCAAACATCTCTGATTTTGACCGCTGCCACCTGTCACCGATTTCAAAGGACACTGTGCCTGTACGGGTATATAATGCTATAGCATGCACGCTGTGCAACCGAAAAACTTCCTGTCCAGACTAAGAAGCTTCAGCCAGCTGGCAGCATTCACTGCATCCAGTGGTGTAGCCCGGGGAAGCCACAGGAACAGTCCTAGAATGGACATTGTGGAGATTTAAGTGAATTAATATGCTGGAGTATAATCTTGATGAATGATCCATTCGCATGGTGATGTCTGTTGCCATTCTGCAGTTTCCATATCTGCTGCAGGTCTGTATTTTTAGCCGAATATTTATGTGTGCACTGTGCATCTCGGCTCTGAGCCTGCAGAGTTGAGTGAGTGAGTAGAGTTTTACGTCCCGCTCGACACATAATAGGTCATTTTGGAGACGAGTCTTTCCAGGCAATCACTGGCACTGGTACTGACAACACAACAGACGAGAAAATACACCAAAAGCACAAAATAAACAAACTGGCCCTAGGAAAGAAAAACACACAAAACACATCCTTTAACTAAACCTAAATCTAGCTATACCTAGTACAGCGGTAAGAACTGCTCATTTGTGTGCAATTGTGGTACACAGTACAGCACTGAACAGTTCTGATAGTCTTCCCTCTTATCCTCCAGACAATCATCACAACTCAGATGATGTCTGTTGGAGGCAAAGGCCTGCAGAGCTGAGCTTCGACTGTAAAATATAGTTGAAAGAGACTGCACGATAATAACTAAGGGAAAGAAACAGTCATTTGGCACATGTAGGACTTGATCTCATGTGGATCGCATGTGGCTTTGGTGCTTAGCGACTTCTAGCTCTTGGCAACACGTATAAATGTACTTTATTATTATTATGGTTATGACTGTGATTATTGGTCACATGTTGCTTGCTTGTATTTTTATATTGCTTAATATAACAGTATATATGACTACATGGCTTAATGGCACCATGCAGTCTGTTGTATCATTGTATGAAGACTGGAGATAGTAAGATGTGAATATTAGCATCAGAGGTTTTCTTTAACGCATTGTGGTGTATAAATCTACATTTTACTTACTTACTTACTCTCTTATTAACATTATGTGCATGGGTGACATATAGCATACTCTAACTGTACTGAGTCGGGATTTTATGTAGACATTCATGCCGGTATTTATTGAGTTCATGTCTGAGACAGTCATCGTAATCATGTGTTTGCGATCTCCTCCAAAACGGTGCGATATATGGTGATGAAATTTTGCATGCAGACCTGTGTCGGAACTGTGTAACACATGGGATGGGTCTGATGTCGATAGGTGTCATCATTGGGAAGAAAACTTGCTTTTCAAAGATGCATTTCACGCCTTGCAGCGTAGTGCAGCAAGGTCCAGGGTTGTCTGTGGTTGGTTGGACAGTGGGCGCGGTAGGTCGATATAAATATAAAAGTCACGTGAATGGCCATGGATGGCCCGGGCTATAGGCCAGGGCTGTCTGGTACTAAATAGTAAATATATGTACATTGGATGCTTAGTGCAAGTTTGTTGTACTACTTCTGAAATGAGAAAATGTTATTCAGTATATTTCATACATTTCACATCATTTGATTTAACATCTGTGTCTTACTTCTGCAGGAACTAACTGAAAATATGTTTATTTTAAAAGTAGCTTATGCCCGTCTTCATATCTTCTTTTGTGGCGCAGTCTCTCTGGTTAACATTTCATATTCATAGTGCAGGGGTATACAGTTTGCCATGGCTACTTAGATACCATTACTGCCCCTACACACGGAATGGGGATTTTATATGGTGTTTGAGTGATACTTAGTCATCAAGGGTTCACTGCTAACGGTCATTAGTCGCCCAGGGATAAGTTAAAGTACCATGCTGGACACGTGGACGACTGTTCACCCGGTGAAATGGCACCGGATTATCTGTCGCTCCGATTAACTGTTTTGTGGTGAACTGTTGCCATTTAAGTGTCGCCCAATGAAGTATCGGCTAACCAGTTATTATAGGTGCTTATGGATCGCTGAGGTTTGCATTGCAAGTCAGTGATAGATAAACTGTATAGTTGTTGAGACAAAAACAGAAGTAGTAATATTCTCAGTAGTAGCAGTGGTAGAACAATTAGGAGTTAAATTTTCTGCAGTGCTTTAGGTCCACATCCGGTAGCATTATGATAGTGTAAACATTTCATGACAGTGTTTTAAACTTTAACCTCTCTGCAATGTTTCTTAGCTGAAACCTGAAGTGATTTGATTCTGATGTGCTCTTTGGGACATTAAACCCTGCTGATTCATGCATTCTGTCCTAGCATAATGTTATAGAATTGTTTAGATTCTTATGCTTTTGAAAGGTATTTTCTGTTACCGAGACGGAGATATAGCATCACTTGATATAAAACACTTTCTTTTTGACTGTTGAACGGTAGAGTTGAATTTATATTACTTTTTTTAATTACTACTAATTAATACTTAATTATAGAATTGTCTAGGTTCTTATACCTTTGAATGGTATTTTCTGTTACCGAAATGGAGATACTATGTCACCAATATACCAGATCACCTGATATAAAATATCTTGGTTGTTGGTGGATAAATTTGAATTTATATTACATGTAGTTTTGTTACTAATTCTACTC
>Ga0056131_1000120_pt1 | contig 15381 bp, 7 predicted proteins | sample WorMetLIZISLAND1_2_FD_67480 | JGI IMG/M metagenome (GOLD analysis project Ga0056131, IMG submission 67480) | Marine gutless worms symbiont microbial communities from Max Planck institute for Marine Microbiology, Germany - Olavius clavatus LIZARD... ...
ATTATTATTATTATTATTATTATTATTATTATTATTATTATTAAAAAGACAAATTTAACCTGCCGTAAGCGAGCTTCAGGGACAGGTTACAAATCAATAGAAACAGTACGAGAAAATACAGTGTAGGAAATATAATATCATTGCGATTGTTGGCATTTTTGTTTTGACCTTTATGTCAGAAAACGTTGCTTGCCAGTGGATACTGAAATATAGGGGGCACATGCCATCCCAACTGCTTGGGGCACTTGCCACCCCAACTGCTTTGTGCCCAAGCCTATGAGTGACGTATTGTGGTGTGTGATGCAGATTGATGAGGAATACACAACTCCTGGATCACAGAAGCGCGAAGCTCTTGGAAAGATGCCACAGATGTGGGGACAGTCGCTGTACGTGCTGGCTAGTCTTGTCAAAGAAGTAAGTGCTGAATCTCACTGAACACATTGATGACAGAATGCTGAGAATACGTCTAAACAGGCCGTTGATGTTTGTGTTTGACTGCAGCGACATCAAGGCATTTATAGCTAAGATGACTTCCATATTTATTGATACCTGTGAAAGATTACCAACTAGCATTTTAACAGCCGTTTTCCTGCTTTACTTAGTTTAGCTATTCTCAACAGCCATTTCCCTGCAAAGACATCTGAGCAAACCTTTGGAAGTTGCTGGAGTGGTATATTTTTATAGGCTGGATGCTGTTCCTGAGGCCCAACCAGGCTTGTCAAAGCATGTGGAATAAATACAACTAACCAACAAGTCGAGAAATTTATGAAAATCTAGTTTGCTTTTTAAGTTGATTAATTTTAATTTATTAACTAATCAATCATTTTGGTGGATGTACCATTTATCTCTTGTTGGCATAGGGTTACCTGTCTCCAGGAGAACTGGATCCATTAAACAGAAGACTCGTAGCTGAGCCAAAACCTGATATTGTCGTTCAAGGTTGATATTGTTGGTTATTCATTGTCAGTTTAATACACACATTAGAAATCACGTGCACCCAGTTAAATATGATATTGTCTCTATAAGATGTGTAGCTATTTATATGTAATGCATTGTTTTATAGTTTTTGTACTGTGTAGTATAATTCAATTGGATAAAAGCAGGAGAAAAGTTAACTAACATATGATAATTTGGACTGGATAGATGTGTTGATATTATACTATTGACAGAGATCTCCTCAGCAAAGTGTAATTGATGCTTGTTCTTAAGTCAGTCATTGAGAGTGGAGCATTATTTGAAAGTCACAGGCACCTGTGCTGTTATTGAATGAGCCCCACAGCTTATGCCAAGTGCTGCAATGGCTCTGTGCTCTTTGAAAGTGCTTGAGTCACGAAGGATCACTGGTGTTTTGGAAGGGCAATATCATGTGGCTGCCATGACACCTACAGTGATTTGTAGGGCTAGATGAGTTAACATAGTTAACTTAGTTAACTCATCAGTTTATTACACAAAACGGCCTTTCATTTGCTGGTGTCCATTAAGAAGCTACTCACTCACTCATTCTGCAGCATAGTACACAATATCATAGTCTGCTAGAAGTAGTAACTGGGTTAAGTTAAGAGTATGTCAAACAAGTCTGATTATTGCATTATGCAATATGTGCAGCTTGGCGAATGGTGTAAACTCATGTGTGTTTTTAAAAACGTTATTAAGTGAATTTCCGTAAGTTTGCTTATGTTCAGTATGTTTGTGGTAATGGTCGGTTTATTTCTTTGTAAGACATATTGCTAACTTTTTATTTATTGACTCAGAATGACGATGTTTACATGGCTGCTGAATTACCACGTAAACAAATAGCAAAATCAGAAGAGGACTTTCTTCACCTACTGACACCTAGATATTTTCTTGTGACATATTTTGAAACCGTTGTAATGTGTATTGTTTTTTTTTTACTTGCAGCATTTTGCAGCATTCTAGTGCGAAACATGGTAGTAACCTTGGGTGTGTGATTCATTTCTAAATCTGAAACCTGAGAATATTATGTGCAAGTATTTGCATGTTGTTGTAGTTGTGATTTTGGCCGAAGACCGTAACATTCAGGAGAAACTGCTGTACTATGACCTCAAAGTTCAGACAATTTCTCAAGTTTCACCAATTCAGCTGTATGCTGCCAGTGTCCTTAGCAGCCTCTTTGCTCACTTAGGTAGGCTACTTCATGTGTTTTGTCTGTTGTTACTTGCTTGGTAAAGAATTGGTGAGTGCATTCAGTTCATTGACATGGTTGGTAGGGCATCAGCAGGGTATGCCATGTGCAAAATACTACACTATCAGTATCTGAGCTTACTGATGTCAGGTAGTAATAGTAACACTATGTGATCCCACGTGTCAAGTGACAGTCTGTAGCAGTGAAACGACGTGTTGAGGAGACTATATCGTTTAACCTTTAACCGAAGTTGTCCACACACGTTCTGTGTAATTTGGTACCAGCCAGATAGATGGATGATCGTTTTATTTACGGTATCTCTTTTAGCCATCCGACTACTGTGTTTCAATAAACTTGAGTTGAGTTGATGGCGGTGATGCTGTCTAATGTCAACTTGCTGCCAGGTTTAATCCATGTATTATGTGTTGGATGCTGCAGTTAGTTTTGTCTCTGTATCTCAGGTAACAACAAGAAGCTGAAGTTGACAGGACGTCCGTCAGATGTCGCCGGTGTGCTGGCGACTGGGAAGCTGTACACGCTCGGTGAACAAGTGTTAGCATTCTTTCCCCAGGTCTGCTACTTACTTATTGCTGATCTGAATGTGTTATGTGGAGAATGTTCAGAATTTTACTTAATATCTGATTAGTTTTTTTTAATCTGGGTTTGGAGGAGGATGGAAAAGATCAGTTGGATAGACATAGTAACAAATGCAGAAGTTTGGAAAGTGGAAGAAAACAGGAGTAGCATAAACTCAGTTCAACAGTGATAACTCAGATTGGGCACATTTTGAGACATGAATAATTGTTGGATGACATAATGGGGAAGAAAATGGTTACAAATGCTGAGTGTCATCAACAGCAAGGGCTACAATGACTTGAAGAGGAAAGCTGGGTACAGAGCAGATGACAGACAAGAATGTAACATTAGCTAGAAGACTTAAGGAGAGTATGATTGACTATAGTTTAATACACTTATTAAAAATATTTATGTTGTAAATCTTTTGTACTTCTGTAGTTGTAAGACAGTCATTAAACTATTCATGGGGTAAATTATTTGTTAAAACCGATCGGTTCCGTGATGTTTGATGTTTTGTGTGTGTTCTGTGCAGTTCGTTGATCTACAGAAATTCTACCTTCCTCTCGACACTTCGCTGCTGCTGGACATGATCAAAACCGACATTCAGTATCTTGGTGCCAGCTGGAAAATGATGGGCCGACCACTGATGGTCATCCCGATAAGAAAATCTCTGCTCGGTTTGCATGTTTTTTGCAGTCAGTTTTTTGCCATTCTGTTTTTAACGAAGCTGATGACGAAGAAGTAAGTAACTGAGTAAGTAAGTAAGTAAGTAAGTAAGTAAATAACTTATAGCACACTAACTGAAAAATAACCTCGAATGTGCTCAGTGTCTAGTAGTGTAAGATGTAGAAATGTTTTATGGGAAGAAAACATGGGTGCATTAGATACATGGCTTCCCATTTATTGGTTTAAGATCATGTTACTAATGTATGCAGCAGTCAGCAGTCAGTGCCTGGAGAACATTCAACAATGCTATGGCACCTGCTGCCAGTGACCCTGTTGACAACATATACTAGAAGCCTTCTGTGTAGTCTGACTTGAAGTGTAGAAGCCAGTTCATGTGGTCATCCGCAACCATCTGAGAGTTCTAACAAAAAGGATAGGCCCACTAAGTTGAACTGAACTTCCAAGAAGCTGTCTGACAGTCATTGGGGTTTCAAATAGTGGCTTGATCTTACATTAAGCCGTATACTTTTCTTTTGTGCCACTTTTATAGTTTGGCATGTCTGGTTTGTGTAGGCTGAGCACGGTGACTTATTTGATGTTTTGATATCTTGATTTGTATTGGTTATAGCAAATGCACTACAGAGCTAACTAGCTTTGCTAGCTTGTGTTTATGTGTTTGTTTCTGTGTGTGTATCTGTTATTAGATGCTACGTCAAGCTTACATCCAGCTATTGTTGCTACGATCAAGAAACTGCAGACTGGTTACATCAGTGGAACGAGGTGCATATTACTCATTCTGTGTTGAATCTTAGAAATAGTGTAGCAGCTTGAGCTCTCTATCTCTCTCTCTCTGTTGATAGATATTGTAACTGGAAATCACAGATTGTAAGGGCAACTAAACTAGCTTCTTGTCGTAATGGATGAATAGATTGAGTAAACAAAATTCATCATACAGTTATGTCATCTAACAGTTGTAGTTTAACTTGTTCTTTTGAATAATTGACACAGTTTGTTGCGAATAATTTTAACGTGGCCCACGACTAGTGTTTATTTTTCACTGCGGCCTGGTATCTTGAGTTTTAGACTGCTGTTCTAATTGTTGTTGCTGGTTTTGTCATATAGGGTTCACCTTGGATTTATGCATGAGTTCCTCAACACATCATGTGTGACTAATTTGGCTTTTCTTACCGAGGCAGAAGACTCGCCTGATTGTACGTTGCTGCATATTTCATTTTTATAAACTTAAATCTTCATGAGCAGCTTTACATTTTGCTCGTATTGTATTATTCTAATATCTCTTCTGATAACTGGAGCTATGGTGACCACTTGTCAAGAAAACCTGACAGATCTGTAAGGGAATTTCACAGCAGTCAGAGAAATATCATGAAATTTACCAAAATTCAGCAAAGTCAGGCAAGTGAGAGCAAAAAATCTTGTGAAGGAAAACTGTTAATTGTTATGGCCATCACCATTGTTTAGTAATTGGTGCTTTTTTGCAGTTTACTGTATTGCTTCTTTATTATTGAACAAATGTGTGACACATGTAGCTGGAGCGTGGGGAGAAGTGCCGCAAAGAGTTGTTGAAATGTCAGGATTTTAACAGTGTCCCTAGTGACTTGACTTTTGGATCCGTGGGATTTGGAATTTTGTACCACTTAAATTATGTGCTTGGAGTAGTATTATATTCAGTCTATGGCTTCGGGTGTTGGACTCATGATAGAAAGGTCAGCAGTTTGACTCCCATACCTTTCACTGTCATGTATCAACTCTGGGCAACTGTTTTTACATACATGCTGCTCTGTGTAATGACACAGATAGAGCGAACTAGATGGCGGGGATGCCCAAAGAAGACCTAGTGGCCTTGTGTGAAGTTGTGTCAAGGAAGATATGAAGAATTTTGGCGTGTCCTGAGAGGATGCTATGGGTAGGAGCCACTGAGGAAGACTGTCAATGGGGCAACTGGCTAATTTAGAGTTACCTGGAAAACAGCTGTTGAAATGGTGCGTATGTATGCATGAACCAAAAAGCCACCATATGGTTCACACTTAACAATGCATCGGACTGTCAGGCTAATGGACTACTAACCCTAACCCTAACCTTAACCTTAGTCCATTAGGCTGATAGTCCGTTAACATGATAGCCCGTTAGTCCGATGGATTGTTGTGTGACCGCCACCATACATATCTGGCAGTAAAACTCTTTATGTATTTTGGCGGTCACACTTAATCCAAAGGACAAAGGTTACTAAGAAGTGTTAGTATCATATGATGTTGAGACTGAGATGGTAATGGTTTGCAGTGGGCAATCTACTGAAGTACATAAAGCGGCTTGGCAAACAAGGACGGATTAACAACCCTCACCTGCTCGGAGGAGGTGACTCGATCTCGGGAATTCCAGGACGTCGTTCAATGCACTCGATGGCGAACGTGGCGTACACGGCGATGCGTATGAAGCGGAAGAGTTCGGTGTCCGGCATCATCCGTCGGACGTGCTCCATTCAGGTGGAAGCGGGAGATATGCCCGGTATGAACTGCTGTTGTAATCGCTTAGTTTGATGAAGTGCTAGTTTTGTACATATGGCTTTGAATCGTCGGCATACATTCAAGAGATATATATAGTTTGATTTGTACAAACTGCCAGAAATATTGCATGAATATTGAATTGTCAGTAAGTGATGAATTTTGGTGGTTGTAACAGATATTCTGTCTGTAATCCACATGTTAACATTTTATGATCATACAATAATGATGCAAAAGCTGATAGGCAGCTAGCTTAGTTTGTTAGAGATGGGAATGTGGAGTTCATGAAAAAGAAAGAAAGCTACAAACACTTGTGATGGATTGTCTAGCGTCTCTGTACAAATTCAGCTGGTAGCTGTCATTTTTGTTAATTCTCTGTCTACTGCGAGTGCACTGAGTACTGAGTGCATAGTTACAGTGTGTGTGTATGGGTGTGTCAGTGTATGTGCATTGTGCATGTCTTGTGGCTACTGTGAGAGTGCCGTGTGTGTGATCACATTGCATTCACACGTATCACTTGCAGTCTGTAGCATGATAGTCAGCTGCTTCGATGCATGCTCTTGTGATTGTGTATTTGTATATCCCAGCTGTGCAGCAAGCCACCTTGTCAGTAGCAATTAAATACACTTGTGTAATTCTGACCACATTCATATGTCACTTTTTTATTGTATACATAACCTGAATATTTCCTGGACATGTTAAATAAAAAATAGATAGTTTCAGTTGGCATTTGTGGTGTATGAAGTCTAACAAAGGCTTCATAATATGCATGCATCCTGGTAAAAATATTATTATTATTATTATTATGCACGAAGCAGCCGATACAAAATAGAACGTGATAAGAAAATACTGAAATAGTAGAAAACTCAATAAAAGTCTATATAATGTTATGCTGTGAATGATATTAGTATTTGACCTTTGCACTTGTGTGTTATTAGTATTTTATTATTATTACTATTGTTGTTGAGGTTTCTTGGTATTAACTATGGGCCTTACTATATGAAGTAGTATGTTTGTGTCACGTTGTATATCGCTCCGTTTAGATTTCTCCCACCTCCTTCCACGCAGTGTTCGTGCAAGTATGGCTGGCACCGGTGAGTCTGATGGTCGCTCGGTAAATTTGCATGGGGTTAGTTATCACGGTACACCATGGCAACATGTTTTTGATAGATACTCAAGATGAGTTCTGGTTCGTTTTAATTTGCCCGATCTTTTCCACTGCTCTGCACCAGTGTGCTCATCTGCCAGAAAAAATTTCCCGTTCCATTTTCCGGTTTCTGTTACGTTATTCATTGTTGATTTAACATGTTCATTTTCCTATGCCTGTACTTAAAACTTCCGCACCGCAGTACTTTATTTTTGATTTGCCAGTGTCTTAATGTGTAACATATCCATGGTTAATTTCTCGTTATTTGTTTCACAGTGCTCGAATTCGTTTGTTTTGATGTTAGCTTTCTGTGTGCACCTCCTCCCACTGTCTTCTGAGGTTTCCTTATGCACCTGGCCTCACCATTCTAACCCTGCAATGCAGACCAAGTATTATGTAGCTTATTGTGCGCACCATCATATTAGCAGTTGTCACTGTTGCAGAAAGTTGTGCTTAAATGCCGAGATCATTCCACATATCTGTGTAATGAAAGGAGGTCAAGGCATTGGCAAATGAAAGTGCTGTCAGCAGCAGATAATGCTCCGTTTGAGCCTTTGAGGTGTATATAACTCTCGGGTACTGTCAGCAAGGGTATCTAAAAGTGGTGGGCTCGTTGGAGTCCTTGAATAAGAGAGTGAGGGTTGCAGGTGTATATTGTATGCATTTTTTCTTTTTTAAATGAAACTACCAGCGTGGACAATTTTTTTCTGCGTCTGCATGCAGGAACTTCATATTTAATGTGTGAAATAGATTAAGAGTAGGGAGAAAAGACAGAAAGAGAAACGTCTGTCATAAGTTGCCAAGATTGATTGTTGCTTATAATGAAGTTTTATGGCTGTGCTGCACACGGAATCTTGAGATGAAAATATTGACGTTGACTAATTTGGTTTCTGCGTGCGAGTAAAGCTATTACTAAGGTTGTCGACAATCTTGGCTGTTCTGTTCTGTACTGGGGACAGTTTGCAGTTAACCTCAACTGCATGCGTTAATTAACAGACCAGCACATCTTTGTCTTGTCCACTGAAATGCAACAACTTTCGCCGTCTCAGCACACTATTTCTGTAATTTTTCCAATGTGTTTAGTTGTTGCAACAGGAACCGTGTTATTAATGATCCATATTGCATGCTTGATTCTGTTTGATTGGCATTGTGCTACACACTCATTGTATTCATTTTGTAGCACGTGTTGTGTGAATGTCCATTTCATACGTTTGGTCAATTCACAATTTATCTGTTGCAGCTTGCCAACAGCCATCGACACATTATGTTATTGCATGCTTTTCGGCATATGTTAGTTGTGTTCACATTTCGTCTGTAGTTAATTACTTTGTAACTGGATTGCATATAAACCGCACTTGTCAGAATGCTAATAAAGACAGGCAATGTCTTCCACCAAAAAATTGGCACCAAAAGTGAAAGTTTGTTTTGGCCGAATTGAATGTTCGCAGTTATTTTTGGTCAAACATTGAACCAAAAATGCAAACAAATATTTCAGGATCAAGGGATAATAACTTGGCATTTCATACACTTTGTCTTGCTGGCATCTAACAAAACACATACACTTCACAACATGCTGAAACTAAAGAACATGTAAGTAAGTGATGTATATAGCGCCAAAGTCTCGGAAGAGAATCAGGACGCTTTGGGGATGGGTGCTAGGGGGCAGGGTATGGTGACTAAAAGTAGTGTGGGTTTTCAAATGACGTCTAAATGAAGAGAGTGTTTGAGACCGCAGAATGTGAGGCGGTAAGGAATTCCATACTTTGGGAGCTGAGATACATATACCCAGTATTTAAAATTTCATACTTTGCCTGTTGTTGTCATGGGCCGATTTCAGAGGTAGCACATGCTACTGCAGCATGTGTGTGGCCTGCAGTTTGACATTTCTCCTGGCCAGAGTGTGTGCTAGATGAGATGTCTGAGTCGCAGTGTTGGAAATATCTAGGTCAGTAGGTCAGATATCATGCCATGTAGTTAGGTCCACAAATCACTGTTGTTCTGCTGGCTGTAGATGTTCAGAACTGGTCAGTGATCAATTATGTGACATTTAGACAATACACTAATTTTTCACTGAAAATAATACTGATCGAAACCATCAAAAATAAACAAAAGAGTTTCAAAACGAAAATGAGTTTTGGTCAGCCTTTGTCTGTTAGTATACTATAGAAACTTATCATGTTACATACTTTATTGGTCCCAGCTTATGCTGTGTATTGAAAAACTACTCAATTTGCTGCTGACCATTGGATTGTTGCCACACAATGTTATGTGAACACCCCATATGCTATGCCTGTTCTGTCTTTTTAGTGCACACATGATTTATGGCAGGATGTTAAGTGTGTCATCAGACTAGTTCTGCTGTTGTTTTCTCGCACCAGAAATCTTGGCAGAATTTTCATGTGGTTACTCTAATTCAGGGCATTAAATACAGGCGAGGTATGAAGAATGAATGAGTTTCCACCAATGCATGGCTGTATCTCAGAAACAGTTCAGGATCCACACATAATCAGTGTGAAACACTGACAGGAAATTGTGTCATAGCCAGTGACCTTGAGTGATGTTGAAGGTTATTTCACATACTGCAAACAGCAGTGATGCTATTGATAGCATTGCAGTACAGCACTGCTCGGGCATATCGTTGTTGCTGTATTTAAGATGCACTGCATGTTTTCCTGTGCCAAGTTAACATTGCATGGCTGCGTGGAAAAGTGATCCTTTTCTGCGGTATTATGAATACTAGTCAGATTTGCATTAAAACATGAAAACCATCTTTCTGTCAATTTCATGCTTATAAACTATGCAAAAAGCTAGCTTTTGTATTACATTGCAAATTCTGGTTGCAGTATTTAAGTGTCAGTGACTAGTTAAGTATACCTCACATGTTCCTAGTGTGAAACAAATTTGTAACATTTTGTTCATGTATAAGTGGAGAAAAATTTGCAGTAAAGTACTCAGAAGTTCTTCATATTATTTTTTTGATATTGTTGGTGTTAGATGTTGTTGTTACAATTGTACTTCATTCTGAAAATTCTCTTTATTTGGTTTATGCTGTTAGCTGTCTTGACTACAGTATCCATTATAGTAATCATTGGAGATATAAAACATTTTATGAATTTCCATTCAACCGATTTGCATTCTGCCTTAGGCAGGCTCTGGAGTTACTCCAGGATATGCTGGTCCATAAAGGTTTACTTTTGGGAGTTATTGGAGCACCTGTATGAAAAATAGAAATGTAACAGGTTCAGAAGTCACAACCAGAAGAGTCTTATGTATGTTGAACATTGGAGATCGAGGAAATACATTTTATTATATTATTACATCTTGAGTGCAGAATGCTGGTTGACATTCTTTAAGTAAGTACTTAAGTAAGTCAGTTTAGTATTTAACGTCTTGCACTTTTGTCACAGTAATTACACATAAGTAGATACTGATTATACTGAACATTCATGTTTGTCTACATTATCGTATTTTATCTCAATAAATGTTGGTTGTTAGAAATAATAAGTCACACCGTGTGAAACAGTTAGCCGGAACATAATCATTACCATTCTGCTAAGGAATGTGCCCCAAAACCATTAACAGTTTATGCTGATTTTCATAAATGTAAATGTAAAGGTTGAGTACTTGGTATGGCACTGGTTGTGACCAGAAGTGCTTTACAGTCTTGGAAGTGGCAGCTGATTGTCATGAGTTAATGATAACTATTAGTTAGCATTCTATATGATGTAAGAAATGTTGCAGTGTTGTGAGAAATGTTGCAGGTTTGTTGCTAATTTTGACAATTTTCATGTGCTCTAAGCTTCGTTATGATGAATTGTTTGTTGATGAATTGGTTGTGATTGAACTGTAGATGGTCAGGTGGATTTTTCATCAGGCAGTGGCTCACCATCAAACTCAATTTCAAGTCCCGGTATATCCATGCCACCTGGCGGACTGTTTGGTCAGTCACAGCCCCAGCAGACCGCAGCTCACCCTCACCTGCTGAAGGGTCAAGACGAGCCGTTTGAAGACATAACATCAATGAATGAGAAGATGTATGAAGGAATTGATTGCACCGACCTTGTTGAACAGCTGAAGGACACGGACACGCTGCATGAACAGGCCGATATCATCCATTACCTCTACACCACAAAGTATGAGTTTTTACCTTGCTAGTACTCACCTCAGACTTCCTCTTTCTTTTTATGCTGTTTGTGATGTAGTTTTGGTAAATTTGGCTATGGTTGTCTCACTGTCTTTGTTTACTCGGCATTATGTGATACGAGTTTACCACAGTTTGAGAATCACATGCTTACATGGTAGTGTGAGAGTGTTGTAAGGACGATCTTAAATACGTACTGAAAGCATTCAGAAGTGATGTTTACAGTTACAATTGATGGAAATGGAAAACCATATTCGTCACTTACTTAAGGTTATTTTTAGTTGAAGCATAGCCAACAATATTTAAAAGCAGTATGATTTTGCATACTTTATGAAATGTTTAACTGTCCGACATTCAGTGTCACGTAGGACATGTTGTTAACACACACAAGTGTCTTCACCACCAGACAGTGTGATTTGGTGCCTTCCAGCAGCTGCGTCGATAATTTGCAGAGATAAGTTATAACATCCTTACGTCATTTAAATAGCCACTACTTTCACTCAGCCTATCCTGCCCCTGGCATCCATCCCAATATGCCCTGATGCTATACTTATTCACTTGCTTGCTGCCAGATTATGACTGCATTTACCTTTGATACCTAGTAACTAGGATCAGTCAATATTCATGTCTAGTATAGGAATACCTTGTTTTACTTTTCATTCGATGTCGTTGTTAGGGGTCCGGACTGGGACACACATATGGAAGGCAGACCAGGATGTAAGGTACGTGACTTGTTGACCGAGCTCTATGACAAAGCTGGGCATGCCAAGCAGTGGTGGCTGGTACGTCACACGGCTGGCATGCTGCGCAAGAAGGTTGAAGATCTGGCAAAGGCAGCGACAGACATCATTGTACGACAGAAACAGCTGGCTGTTGGTCTGCCTCCGGAACCACGAGAGAAAATCATCACCAGGTCAGCATCTTTCTGATTTTTGAACTTACCTTTAAGCTGACTGTGATGGTCAACAGACAAGTTCCAAAATTTCACATAATATAGAAATCATGTATAATAATCAACAAAAAGAACATAAACTATGGGAAATAAATGATACACTCACACCTGCTGAAACACCCAGAACGTCCACATGGCTGTTATCATATTACTACGGTATACAGTATTACTATATACACTGTCCAATGACCGTTAGGGGTCACTAACATAACTAGCAATTCACCAGTCTGTGACATTGACTAATTTCTTGTTTATCTCTGGTGTGATTAATCCAGAACAAATTGCAATGTATGTGTCGCAGTTACTAGTTTATGTACTGAAATCATAATGGATTAGCTGTATATATTGCTGCAGTAACTGTAAGACCAGTTAACAATTTTCTATGCCACAGTTTTCTGTACCAATTTTTATAATATGTGTGATAACTGTTTTCAACACATTGTGGTATTTTCTGCTGTATTATTAAGCTGTTTATGCATCTAGTGTAATCCAGTAGTATTTCTGACATGCAGCTGCTGTATCCTGTAGACTTAAATTTAAATTATGAAGAATTACTATTGCTACATTTGGATTTTGTCTAACTGACCAATTTTTCTCTGCTTCTTATGTCAGTGCTGTTTCTTGGAAATCTTTGGAGATTGTGTTAGCAGATGTTTTTGTAAGCCAGATGCTGTTCCTTGCACCCAGTCAACCACACTGAAGATATATGATGATTATGGATTATGTAGAGGATTCGTACGGTTTATATTCATTTGCCATAATTAATTGCGTTCTCCACTAACACCACTATTCTACTGCTTTCAGTTTTTGTTTAATCATTCGGTCTTTCTGCCGTTAGGCTGGATTCCCTAAAAGTGAACTTATGGGAAACATTGGAGAGGAATTGTGTTCTGTGCGAGACTTAATTTAATCAACTTGTCGTTATTTTCTTGTGATTGGCAGACCGCTGCCTCCTGACGAGCTGTCAGCAATCATTCATGAAGCCTGTGGTGATGACAACAGTACTGCAATGCTGACCCAGGTATGTGCTGCATTGTATGTATGTGTGTTATACAGTAGACAGTTTGTTTATACAAATAGCTGCATCTGATTACAACTGCCCTGCACAGCCTGACCTAGAACTGATTAATCTTGAGTAACTGTGGATAAGTAGGACTGTTAGCCAAAAATTGAAGTAGTAATAATAAAATAAATAATAGTAATAATAATAATAGAAGGGCATTTGTAGTGCACCAGTGTACAAAAATGTCCAGCAGCGCAGTACACGAGTTAAACATACAATAAAACAATGAAATCTAAAATGCAATGAGTGGGCCAACAATGTTAAAATGCAAGTCTAAAATAGTAGTAGTAGTATTAATAGTAGCAGCAGCAATGGTGGCTTAGTGGCAGCAGCTGTTATTGCACCATTTATTTGCTGTATCTCTTGTCATTTTTTAGTATATAAGCACGCTGTTGTCAAAATGCCAGTCATCACATCTGCAGTATATTATTCTATCTGTTGTTTGCAGCCGTATGTTGTCTGTGTACAACTTGTTCTGTGTGTGTTCCTTGGTAGGAGATCCTGGTTTATCTAGCAATGTACATCCGCACGGAACCAAAACTCTTCAACGAAATGTTACGCATTCGTGTCGGTCTCATCATTCAGGTTATGGCATCGGAGCTCGCCCGAACATTGAAGTGTTCCGGTTAGTAGCTACAAACTGAATCTAGTTTAATTTGCAGAATTTCGATCTTAGTTGAGTGCTAGGAAGGTCATCTGGTCTGTAGAAAAACCTGCTCCAATAATCCACAAAGGTTTCTATTGTAGATTGTGGGGCTTTGGGGACACTATGGGACTTTTCAGTGGCACAGTCGCCAGATTAATAAATTGCACACTGGTGATTGACATGACATAATACAAGTGCCGGTGGTTGCCAGTCACGCTTTGTGGGGCTTCCAGACACTCTGCCTAGGCTGTAAGCCTGACCATATAACAGTTAGTTTAGTTTAGTTTAGTAAGAGTATTTGTATAGCACAATTAATCGGGATGTTGCATTGCGCCCTGGAAGCAACATTAAAACCAAAACGTTTTTGAGTGAGGCAAGATATGCCTCGAGGTCCAATAGGAATGTTTATTTTTCAACGTGGCATGCCAAACAACTGCAGTTGGACAGTGGTGTCAGCCGCTCATTGGATTAATAGTTCTCAGGCTGTTACATTGTGTGCACATACTGACTACTACTGCAGTGTTTTGCTGTCGATGTAGGTGAGGATGCTTCAGATCAACTGCTGAATCTGAGTCCTTTCGAGATGAAAACTCTTTTGCATCATATATTGAGTGGCAAAGAGTTTGGCGTTTCTACAGGTTTGGCTGCTTTTTATTTCATTCTTCACATTGACTTACCTTTCTAGCTTGTGTGGGACAATAAGATGGGTATCGGCTTTTGGGCTCGGTGGTAAAAATAGACAGCGTTTGTGGGTGTTGGCAATAGCAGCCTAGAGGCAGTCATGGCCCATATCAGTGCTACCGTTGCTAACCATTGCCTGAGTACTTCCTCATGTCTGAGGATCGGAGGTCACCAACACTGACACCAAGGATCTCCAAGTCTTTCGCACTTTATGCACAGTCGGCAACAGATAATCTTGTCCATTATTTAGTATCATTAATCAGTCTCCGTGGTCTTCGTAGACTTCTGTTTCTGGCAGTGATGCCATATAGAATATGCATGCATAGAATATCAGCTCGAAATATGCTAATAAGATCACTGGGTAAAAGTGAACTTAGCCAATTGATAAGGCATGATAAAGATTTGCAGTTTGAATCTCTAGATTGGGATATGAAAGTGAAAGCTATAGTGGTGCATATTTATTGAATATGACATATTAATATCAGTTATCCAAATCCAAATCCAAATTTATTAAAGCAGAAGGACCAAAATGGTCACTAACACTGCCATAACAGTAACATAAAATACACTGAAATAAAAACAAAACAGTACAAATTGTGAGACAAAAAAATAAAAAAACTTGAGAAAGAAACACAACTAATATAAAAACCAACTGACATTAGATATTACATGTATACTGTATTCATAATCTTGCCTAATTTTGATCATTACTAATTCTGCATTATAAAAGCGTTTAATTGTTACAGCGCGTCAGCATAGCTCTAGCTATGCAAAGCGCTGTATTAGCTATGATAGATTCTGTCTGTCTGACCGTCTGACCGTCTGACCGTCCGTCACAGTCCGGTAT
>Ga0056131_1000121_pt1 | contig 15301 bp, 7 predicted proteins | sample WorMetLIZISLAND1_2_FD_67480 | JGI IMG/M metagenome (GOLD analysis project Ga0056131, IMG submission 67480) | Marine gutless worms symbiont microbial communities from Max Planck institute for Marine Microbiology, Germany - Olavius clavatus LIZARD... ...
CGACTGTTCCGTTCCTGCCTTGTAACCACCGGTTTGATAGTTCGACAATTGTGTAGTTTATGAACGCCCGGCTCGATCTGTACCTGGTTTTGCTCTTATAACAGCACCTGTATTAACATTCTTATTCACAAGTCGAAACGCCGCGATTACAATGAATGGCGTGGCATTAAAATAGATAGCGTATCACGCAGTAGTTGTTTTAGCCGATCGTACTTCTGCATGCAGTACGATCAGCTATCACAGCAATAGCTGAGCTTCTTGTTGTTTAACTGACCCATTTTTTCGGGAGTTAATCCAGGTTAGACTGGTCCCCATATTAAACTTTTGGGTGTTACTGTAGTGTATTCTTGGTGTGTAATGGATAGGGCATCAAACGTGTGATGAGTAGGTCGCGAGTTTGACTTCCGGTTCTGTACTTGGTTAGTACTTGGATGGGTGACCATCTGTGGGCGGGTATCTCAGTGTGTAACCAGTCACCTAGGTCAAGTCAGCCTTCAATCCCTCTGAGGTAGGTAAATCGAGCACCAGCCTGTCTGGGTGTTACGGTGGGGTTATTCACTTCTGTCAAGTATTGTTTTATTTATGCTTTAAGATGTCCACAGGAAAAATTATGAATGTTTTCACTGCCAAATTCATAGCTGGCATGATTTGTGAACCGTTTATACTGCTACAGGGCTGCATTTGTCAAACGTACTTCACACATAGTGAAATTTCTGACACCCGTAATGCTGTGATTAGATGACCAGAAGAATATGTTGCTGGTTGCAGGATGCCGTGTCCATTGAAGACTCTGACATACAGATGACCGCGTTTAAGTCTCTAGTCCACCAGTTGCCACCGCCACACTATCGGTCTGTCACGCTTTAATTGTTTTTTAAAAATAATTTTATTGTGTGTTTTAATTTTCCATGATATTACTGCACTAATTATCTAATAATAATATAATCATCACTTAATTATTCTGGTATACTGAGACCTCCATGACCCACTCAGCTTACTGTTATATGTCAATGTACGTGTTAGAATTCTTTGCAAATTCTTACTTAATTTCTACAAGTCTCAGTGCCGTTGTTGGGGACATTTTGTTTTATTCGTTGGCTACATGCATGTCTGTGTCTGTTTACAGAACAGCCGCATTTCTAATGAAGCATCTAGCTCGTATGTCAGTACATGATGCCAAGACTGGAATGCACTGTAAGAATTTGGCAATCGTCTGGGCACCAAATCTTCTCAAGTTTGTGCTTATCAGTTGTCTGTTCTGTAATTCTTCACTATTCTGTTTACTTTTTGAGCCAGTGTTTACTTTTTGAGTCATTTTATATGACCTTATTGTGATTGGCAAACTTACATGCTTTGATGTTATGTCATTAAGCTGTTGTGTGTGGGGTTGCATATTGGGCCGATGCTGTGGAGTCAGTGCTGGGTGTCACCATTCCATTCCACAGGTAAAGTAAGGAAAGGCTGTAATATGTGAGCTGCATGTTTTTTTATGCCATATTTTACTCTGAGGGCACGATTGAAGATCATTGATGCTATTGCCAGATGCCAGTTGTTAGCATTGTAGATTGTACATTGTTTTTTTATACGTTGCTCAATGGTTATCCAGTAAATCAAATGGCTGAGAGCAGAAAACTTGTTTGCCAAAGTTATCTAGGTGGTCTGGGACCGTGACACGTCATGAAATTTACAAGTGTATCTACGTAATGATTTTGTGCACACTGGTATCACTGTGCGGTGTGATTAGTATGGTGTTTTGGTCGGGTGATACGAAAGATATCCGGCCTGTAAAAAGTTCTGCTTCAGTAAGTCCAAAGCGTTCACTTTTCTGAAAGCAACCTAACTTGGAGTAACTCCAGTTAAACAAGAACACAAAGTTGTCATCACCGAGAACAGTTACCGTAAAATAATATTGTAAACCCAGAGTGAAAATCTGGGGATTTTAATGACTGTTAAAGTGTTAAGTCATAGTGGTGTCAGAAACGACACTTGGCCAAATGTGCTGCAGAACAAGCCACAGTGTACAGGTGGAAATGAACAGCTTGTATGTATTCGTGTGAAGGTGTAAAGAACTGGAGCAGATGCAGTGTAGCATTGCGGTTCTGCAAGGCGTCAGCGTCCAGGCGGTCGTCACGGAGTTTCTTGTCAGAAATGCTGACACTTTGTTTACTGATTCTGTGCAGAATGACAGCACTGATGTAGTCACAGGTCAGTGCATTGATAAACTCATTATTTTGATAAGAAAACCCTTCACTGTTACCTGTAGTGATTGCCTACAGTGGGACTGGATTGCTTCCCATCAGATCCGATCCGATTGATAATGACTTGATTAATTGTTTTTTAACTGAATGACTGACTGACTTACCTACTGTAAAACTTGTAATAAATTCCCTCGGCAAAACCCCTGCATTTAATAGAGACCCGGTGTTTAAAGGAGACCCGGCGTTATTAGAACACTGGCTTCAAGCCGCCTGCATTTATTAATGTTACTTGTTCCGGGTTTACGTTAATTTTACTCTTCTTGTCAATTCTCAGCATTTGTGTCTATCTCGTTAGCTAAAAAGCAAGGAATTGTCTGTGTCAGCACTGTGTTGTGGTAGCTATGACAACTGTACGGCTGGTACTCTGACAGCTCTGTATTGCTAGAAGAGCCCGGCATTTATTTGAGGCCCTGCATTTAATCGAGACCCGGCGTTTATTTGAACACGGGCCTCAGAACCACGGCATTCGTTAGAGAGCCCTGCATTTAATCGAGACCCGGCGTTTATTTGAACACGGGCCTCAGAACCACGGCATTCGTTAGAGACCCAGCATTTATTCGGGGCCCGGCGTTTATTAGAAGTTTTATGGTACTTACTTACTTATTTACTTACTTACTTATTTGATCTGATGAGATCCAGTCTGATTGATTTGATTAATTGTTTGATGTTCATTTGTACATAACATCATGCTTGATATGTACGTTGTTACGTGTGGTGTTCAGCTGGTGGTGATCTGTTACGGAAGAGACGTCCTTCACTGGCATCAAGCTCTACTGGCAGACTGCTGTCACTGGCTGAGGCTCAGGAGAGAGAACGCGCTCAGTCAGCATCTGTAGGTTTCATCGAAGTTGGCGGTGGGCCGTCAGCACTTCCGTCCAAGTATCACACCGTCGTTGACTTTCCAAAAAGGTCAGTAGTTGTCCAGTTTTGTTATTATGGGCATACTGCAGTCAGGCAAGTTGGGCTAAATTTTCTAATCTTTTAATACACTGGACTATGGGGATGATTTGTTCCAAAAATTACGAAACTTGTCTAAATTTGTTAAAGTTATGCCTGGAATACTGTGGCCTCTTTTTCTGGACACGGTGTAGATAAAGATAATGTGTTATTACTGAATGCGTTCTAAAGCCGGTCGGCTGAGTGCTGTGGAAGTGAAGTGTTATTTTGTGATGTTTTCAGTAAGCGGAAGAAGAAATCTTCATCATCTTGGCGTCACGTGTTTTCACGCGGTCGTTCCATCAGTATGAAAGATGAGTCTTATGATGCTGATTCTAAGCGACCAGAAGCCAGTAAGTGGACGTAATTTTGGTGATTTTTACGTTTTACGATCAGAAACTGATTCCATATTGCAGAAAAGCATAAGGCTCCACTATGTCAAATCGGATCAGGATCACATTTGGCACAATTGTTCCTCAAATTAATGTGCAGCAACTGATTGAGTCAAATTTTGGATATGTCATAATGAAGCTGGCGGCCATGACCTCATTTCACGCAGATAATGCAGCCACCTGGTGAGTGCACACGAAGCATCTTCCCGGCACTTATGCAGCAGTGTCCAGTAGTTTCTGATTTATACTACATTTGTACTTGTTTTGTCCAAAAGGTTATGTTTGTTTCTTCAGTGCTTTGATGATATTACTGGTTAGGTGCTGGTAAGGACATCGGCCTGTAAATAACTGCTGGAGCAATGCCTTGGGTACCCAGCCTTGCTCCAGAAAGTAGGCCATTTAAGCAAAAGTCAATGTAGAAATTACCTTGTTATTTATGTCTGAGCCATTTCTAAATAAATATAAATAGAACAAAATCTGGACATTTGTATACTGCCACTTACAGGAAAACCAGAACAGTAGCCATCTGCTTATTGAATTGGCATATAAAATAGCGTAGAGTCTTAAAATGTCAACAATCAGCGAATGCTGACGTAAACAGAAACGTCTTCAGATGCCACTTGAATTTTTCAGTGTTCGAAATGCAGTGGATCCCAGTGGATAGATGATTCCACTGACGCAGAGCAGCGACGGAAAATGCTTGTTCGCCCTGCCTCAGCCTTGTCTGAGGAATAAACATGTCTCCTCTGTCTGTCGATCGTGACAAAGCAAAGCTGTAATTGTCTGGGAGTTTAACCCCGGTGTTTCTAAGTTATGAATAACGTTTGTGATTTGTTGTGACTTATGTGTGTTTGCTGCTGGCAGCTGGCCGTGGTACAGACAGTGAGAGTGAGGTTTTGTCGGAAGAAGACTATTCCAAGAAGGTCGCAAGTGAAAGTTCACTGGCAACCAGAGATGCATCAGGTTAGTGATTGTTATTTATGGAGCTTTGTGTCATTTCTCTCATTTCTCGTAGCTTTCATGCACACAGTTTGCACACATATGTCGTCGTCCTTAGGATCTTTGTTGTTTGATGCACATTGATCACTTTATCGCTAAATACGGCATATCACTGTTTCTGATAGCTATTGTGTGATACACTTCCCCATTGCATAGTGGAATTTATTCTCAGTGCAGTGAAGTTTTTGGTATTGCCACATTATTGCAGTTTGCATTTATTAATTACCAATTTCGTCAGCAGAAGTTAAGAGTTAAGTTTTTGCAACTGAGTGCAAGTTTAGTGTCTAGTAAGCCATACATATGAGGACCTTTTCATTTGTTAGGAGATACTGTTATTTATTTATCCTTCTGTGCAGAAGGGATTGCCAGGGCCAGTTGAAAATGAAGTGCAAAGAATTAGCTGCTGTGGCTGAAGTTTTGTAATAATTCTTCGGATATTTTTCATATCCAGGAGTTTGTCCATTTTCCTGCAATTTACAGCAAGTTTGACCATTGTATAATAGTGAGAGTAGTATATGTGTCACACGTGTGTGTGCTGTTTCCTCTGTTGTACGTACTTCTCGGTGGCTGCGAATGGTTTGCATGTGTTTACTTTGGAATGCAAACCAAAAACCAAAAAAGACTTACATAGATAATTCTTCCTCCTGTTTTTAGACAATTTTCAGTAGTGTAATAATTATTTCACACATTTTAGTGACTTGAACATCGTCTGTCACCAGCCCGTCTGCCACTATATTGCACCAGTGCTGGGCAGAATCAAAACAAATGCCATGTAGGCATACTAGTCTCACTATTTATACAATGGTTTGACCTTGTCTTATATTTGGATTACAGTCTCAACATCTGCTATGTTATTGTCAACAAATGTTGTTGTTGATTCTATATCTCTCTCTGATCTTTAAACTGCAACAAAGGCAGCATATCGTCAAACTCTGCTGTCAAGGCTGGATATTTTATTGCATTGTGTTTAGTAATATTGTTTGTTATAAAATTCCATGTTTCTGATGATGTTACGTATTTTTGTGTTGTGTTGAGTAGTTAAGTGGCAGGACGTGAAACGGATGTCACATTCTTGTGACATTCCATCTCATATTGAAGACATCCCGAGTAGTTCTGGTACGACCTAGTCTGTTAATTGTTGTAGCTAGTTTTGTATCAGTCATTCTTTGTTCATTTAACTGCAGTGACTGAAGTAGTTTTAACATGTAAGTCATAGTTTTCCACTGCATATTTAGTTATATACTTATCTTATCTTAATGATGTTCTTTCCTTTATGGGAGACATTTTTGTACTGTACCATTCTCTATAATCCTCTCTTTTTTCAGCTCCATGTACTGGCAGTTTTCTGTCAGTTTTCACAAACATGTGTTAAATCGTCATGTAGTATTGTATTGTACTTTGTCACGTAGATGCGATTTTATGAATTTAAAGTTAAGCTGTTTGTTATGTTCAGGACCTGCATATACTCGGGCAGCGACTTCAGATGTTGAAGTGGTGCAGTTTTTCACCGGTTCTAATTTACAAGCTCCGGTGTTGCCGCCTCGGGAACGTCGTTCTACATCCATCCTGCACTGGAAGGATCCCGCACCATCACCTCCAGGGCAGCGGCCTTGGACTGGCGGCAACGTGTTTTCCGACAGTTCGGTCTTTGAGTTCTTTGGCCGATCATATCAGCCCAGCGGTGGAGATGCCGTCATTAGTGCCACGTCTGATGGTCACAGTAGTCAACCACTACTTTACCATCAGGATGATGCCACGTCTCCGGGTGGCAATTTAGTGCCTTGCACTTCATCTTCGAGTCGTACAGTCGTCTGGGAAGATGGATGTGGTGACCGGTATAACCAGGGGTTCGATTCTCTGGCAAACAGTTACTCAGTAGGCCTTTCATCGCCAGCTCGTAGTAACGTGGTTGCAGACAGCAATGATTTATTTCAAACTGTTATTGATACCACTATCCCAAGTCGGTCACCGACTGGTGTCGACAGTAGAGTGACCGGTGTTAACGGTGATGGTCTGTCATCATTCTGCAGTGGCTCACACATGCAGGACAGCGTTGGCAGTACTTCTGCTGAAGATGTGCAAAATGTGGGACTGTGGAAGCGATTTGACAGTAATGCGTGGCAAATGGAACAGGAGAAATTGAAACAGATGTCGCTAGATTTGCCGGCTGAGTCGGATTCCAAAGATGACCAGCTTCCGGACCTGAGCTCATCAAACAGGCTAAGTGTGACTGCTTTACAATTGTATGATACCATCTATGGCGGACAGTCAACGAGTTCAGTACATCGCATGCCATCTATCAGAAGTCTTAGTTCACTGTGGATGCGTGAGCAAAATCAGCATGCGGCCCACGGCACCGATCAATCCGCAGATTCTGATTCCAAACAAAATTCCGAACGTGGGCCTTGTCCGGCAATTCATAGAGCCGTTGAAGCTGAGTGGCAGGCAAAGGGCAGTGATGCATACAGCCGTAATGTGTGTGAATCTGAGGATGGAAATTCTCAGTCATCACCATCTGGCTACCTCCCGCAAATCCAATTGGTCCAGCAAGAGTCTTCTGCGGAGTATTCACCCGTGACAGAAGAGAAATGTAAGTACACTAGCAAAACCAGTTGTGGCATTCCAGAAACATTTGTTCCCACCAATGACGTCGATGCTGGATTGGCAGCCAAGGCTATCAGTAGTTTAGGTTTGTCGGAGAAAGAAGTTTATGGTACAGATTCCTCGTACGTTGGTGACTATCGGTATCAAATCTCAGCCACGTCGACCAACGTTCCACATTCCGATGTTCTGCAGACTGCTGCAGAAGATGCAGTACTGGCACGAAGGCCAAGCATAAAGGAGCTGAAGTCTCGATTTGAAGCTGGCACGTCACGAGAAGCCAGTCAACTCCCTACAAGTTCATCTACTGCTGCTCGTCGTGGCCAGTTTGAATCGGCGTCGCTGAAAGTTGGACGTAAGAGCTTTCAAGGTAGCACTGATTATGCACCTGGCCAAAGGCAGCGACGGAAGCCAAGCTTAGATGAAGGACAGACTAATGACTTTGTTGCTTCAGCATCGACTTGTGCTGATAATGGTTCAAAGAATTCTGCAGCAAAAGGTCGATTTGTTACTCGTGCCAGTATTGCTCCCAAGGCGATTGTTAATCTTCCGGTATTGTCCAGTAAGCCTGACATTGATGAGACTGAACACAGACAGTTTGAACGCCTCGTGGATCGACGCAAAATGTTTGAGGCTGCCGGCACACAGCCTGTTGCTTGAGATTGCATATCAAGATTAGGGCTGTGCGGAACCTGACGAAAATGTCAGATATCGGTTTTCTAAAAACCGAACTCGACTGACCTAAAAATTCAAAAACTCGGTTTCCACATTTCGGTTTTTAAAACCGATTTCGGCAGTTTAGGGACAATTTTTCACGTTGTCTCTTCACAGTTTCATCTTCCAACCTGATAGGATCAACAGTCAAAGTGTTTTTCTTCATACATAATAAACTGGAAAGCTCTCAGTAGAGTGCATGCACATTAAACAACACACAGTGCAAGAACCAAACCAAAAAAGCCGAAACTACAGTTATTTTGCAAAACTGAACCAAAAAATGCAGTTTTCTGTAAAGCCGAACCGAAAACTGAACCAAAGTAATTTTTTCCAACCGCACACCCCTAATCCAGATAATCTCTGTCACTCTGTCATTCTGTGGCTGTAGTGCTGTTTGGTTTTTGCATTGCAAGCATAATCGGAGACTCAATTCTAACTAAGCCACAATGCCACATATTATATTTTCACTTAACTGCAGGACAGTTATGATCGAGTTCACTCGGTTGTGTTTTACTGCATGGATTGTGATGCGTTGTAATTATTTGTAATTGCTGTTTTGATGGTGTATAATAATATTAATAATATCTGAACTGTACATTCTGGATGTGAGAAGATCCATCATTCTTTTATAGTGTTTTGTTTTTGGATCAGGAACTGTTCTCATATTGCTACTCATCTTGTTCTTGTTGTCGTTCTTCTTGTTTGAGTGACCTCTTCAAAAAAATCCCAAGGCTGCATCATTTCAAATTGGATCAGGAATGTTATACAAGTAAATATGCATCAGCTGATGGTGTCATATTTTTGATTTGACATCACACTTTCAAGATGGCCATGACATTATTTCACGCCAAAAAGTGCTGCCATCTGTTGAGTGCACACGAAGCATATACCCAGTCCATTTGCAGCAGCATCTGCAGTTCCTGATCCATAGTGCATTCGTATTTGTTTTTTTTTTGTTATTGCAGTTACAGGTATATAGCAGTGGGTCGGCATTGTTGTTTTGTTTGACCTGAGACTGCTGCTCATTTTGAGACAGCTTCATGTTATGTTGGTGCATAATTAATGTCTTTTGTTTAAAAGTGACTGTGTCATTGTGCTTGTTTTTCTTGACGTCTGTCAGAATCAAAAGATTTGTGAAGATGTTTGTCTACATCAGACAGGTTGGTCATATACAGCATTCAGTGAACTCAAAAACCCTCTTCATCTAGACATCATTTAGAAACCCATTACTTTCAGTCAGCCTATCTTGCCACCTAGCAGCTATTATCAAATGCACCCAGATTCTCTTCTGAGACTTTGACCTACATAAACAAGTTATTACTTACTTACTTAAGTAGGGTTTTAAAAATGAAAATAAGGTGGAATAAAAATGAGCGTTTAAAAGTGGGATTTAAAACAATGTTTAAATGTGCGGTCAGCCAGTGTAAGTGACTTGGGGATGGGGATGCTATAGCAAACCTCTGTCTTTGTTAGACTGTGATGGAGTGATATCATAACATCAGCATTAATGACATAATAGGGAAACTGTCTTGGGTGTACTGTGTGCGAGATGATGGCGTCCTTAAACTGGATTAAACAAGTAGCTTGTATTTTAATTTTTTGACTTGCTGCTGAATGTAGTTTTGTAAGTACAACAGAAATATTTTCTGTATAGAAATATTTTGATGTGAACTGCATCATTGATGTTAATGGATAGTGTGTTTTCTGTTCTGAAAGTAGTGCATTGTTACGCATATTGCTGCCAGAGGCCTGTGAATTCCGAGTGCTTAGTATCGTAGCCTTCAGTACTCTGATGCTGTTACTTGGGTGAGAGGAATGGCAACTGACCTGTAAAAATAATGCAAGTTTATTTTCGAGGACCAGCCAAACCTGGGTAATTCTGCAAAAAACCTACTGTAGCAGTCCCAAATGTGTGCGTGCATAAATATTCCAAGTACTACTACTGCAGTGTTTGGCCTGAGATTAACCAGCACACTTTTCTGGAGTTCATTCATGGCATGTCTCGCACCCCAAAACAGAGTAACTTTACTCCAGCAGTCGCCTAGTTAATAATGTTAAGTACTGACTTTGGGGAGTGTTCCAATACTGATATATGTGTATTAATGGGCATGAGCACTCAGTGCTGAGTATGCTAAATTTCTGACTGAAACATTTTAGGTCGACAAACAGATATTCACAAGTTGTGTGGGTGCTTTTGTGTGGCATATCAGCTGATGGCTGAGATAATCCCCTCAGTTATGTCCAATCTGGAAAAGTAGGCCAAGTGAACAAAAAATGAAAGCAATAGAACAATAGAGTTGTTATCTGTTGTGTAGACTGTGTGTAAATTACTAAATGAAATTGGTGCAGCTGAGTTTGGTGATGTACGTTTGATTATCCTATCATCATCAGTATGTTGTTTTTGTCTTCAGCAGCTGCTGCTGCTAGTCCAGATGCTAGAAGTTACTGTGATTATTCATATCACATCTCTAAGCACTCTGTGATGCAGTCTTGTCTCAGTGGCCTTCTTTCACCAAAGCATTGTTTATGTCTTTTTGCATCCTCAGTTATGTATGCTACAAGGAATGCATACTGGTAGACAGACAGACAGACAGATTGACTGCAGTGCATAATGGGCCTCATAAATTGGCCCCATAATAATAAAGGTAAAAGTTGTGATGAACGTCACGGTTTGGTAAGGTTTGTTTTTCTATGGTGTATTATCAACATGCTAGTTATATACGTTGTTTGCTTGGTCGACTAATGTGTTTGTCGAGAATCATTGGCTGCCATGTATGTGGTGATAATGCTGCTTGCTACGTATGCCGTGATAATGTCTCACAGTTAGTGTCTTGTTGCAGTCTGTTTCAAGTGGCTGTTTTGTGTAATATCCTCGGTTAATGTGTCACATAGCACTACTGTTGTATGATTATATTATATATACACGTGTAGAGTGGATGGGAAAAGTATTTCTTGCCGTTACTCTTAATAATGCATCAGACTAACCGGCTATATCAGACTGTCGGGTAACAGATTATCGGACTTTAGGGCTATTAGAGTATTGGGCTAAAAGACGAACGTACTATGGTTAGAGTTTGGGGTTCATTATAGCCTGTTAGTCCGATAGTCTGATGCATTGTTAAGTGTAACCCATATTTTTTGTACTCTGTGCCATGTGTTATATTTACTGCATCAGAATTCTCGTTATGTTATCAGCTGGAAATGCTGTGCGTTCAGTACAAAGGTGCTCTTTGCATCATTGGTGGCCTGCTAGCAGTGCCTGTCATTTGATCTGTAATAGTGATTGCATTTTGTACAGGGTTTCAGACTTCAGTACAAGACTTGTTTATTGTTGGTCATTTTCGTTGCTCTCTGGTTTCATTTCTGCTCTCATTTAATCAGAAATGGTTTAATGAAGATGCAACAAACATGCACCCAACATAATATGATGTAGAAAATAAGTTTGTCATTCGAAATTTATGCAGTCATACGTCACTGACAAACATGTGCTGAACTGTTGGTCTGTTTTGTGTTGTGTGTTTGGAAATTAATGTTGTTATTGAGTTGCCATGGAAAAGAAAGATGACAAAGGAACAAGTTTGTTTTGAGATCAGGAACTGTTCTTGCTTGTTCTTGTCGGCTCCGTCGTTTCAGATTGGATCAGGATGAAATTTGGCAGGAATGTTCTTCAAGTAAATGCGCAAGGATTTACGGAGTCATATTTTCCATTTGACGTCACGTTTTCAAGATGGCAGCCATGACGTCATTTCACACAGAAAACTGATGCCACCTGGTGAGTGAACATGAGGCGTCTGCTTGGCGCCTATGCAATAGCGTATGCCAGTTCCTGATCTATAGTACATTCGTACTTTTTGATGTGCCATTTCATATCACTGGAGTCGAATAGCTGAAAGTACAGTTGCTGAAGTGCTGCATAATTGCATAAGTGCTGCATAGAACTGTTAATTTTGTTTACTGTCCTGGTAATACACTTTGCAATGTAGGCTAAAGTTCTCACTTTGATGTAGAAAATGAGTTTGTCATTTCGAAATTTATGCAGTCATACGTCACTGACAAACATAGTGTTTGTTACACTATATCAAATGTCATATCAAAAACATTACATACCATCTATTGGAAACGAAGTTGACAGTTTAAGCTGCGTTTTTTTTGTTTGGTTCAACAAGTTTCTCTTTGATATGAAGTGTTTTAACTTGCTAATTTATTATTATTACTATTATTATTGTTATCTTTAAAAAGTGTCTAAAACAAGAGAGAGCCAAAAGGTAAAGTAGTGAATGTGATAAATGTAATGTGGATGGGTAGTTTTTTCTGGTTATACTTGCAATGTTGCTTTCTTCCAATAATAGCTGTTTACATTGCGTTCAACGGATGTTGGTTCTACCGCTTGCTGACTGATTTCTACCAATTCTGCATATTCAGACGGGATAATTTATGTATAGCATATTTCTGTTAGTGGCTTGGGGCCAAGCCTCCTAAGTGTTGAGTGTCCTACAGCTGTATGCCTTTGTTGTCGTGTTCTGCTTGAGAGTTAAAATTGTTTTAGAAGAGAAGGGTAGAGGGATCTGGTCCTGGTCGATATATAAGAGAAGGGATGGGGAGAGAAGGGAGGAGTTAAGGAAGGAGGGGTAAACTGGAGACGAGAACGTGTAAGCCCCACTGCCCCCCACCCAAAAAAAGAGAAATATCCAGCACAGCCTGCGGAACATTTATACCCCTCTTGTATGTTGCGTCCGTCATTTGTCATGCTGTGACGTACAGTCGATTATTCATTTTCGTTCGATCATTATGCTATTATATTGGTTAAGTGTCGCAATTGACGGACGAAAAAGTCCGTTAAGCTGTGGTGGTCACAAGTAGGCCTACGAGAAGACTGCGCTGTGATTTTAATGCTAGTAGGTCATGGCTACAGTTGTGCACGTAGTCAGCATACAATGCGTCTGCGGGTGAACTTAGCTAGGCGCTTTATCCAGGATTTCATAGGTGGGGTTACAGTGAGAAGGTGGAATGAATTCATAGGTAAATAAAACAGAACATCGAATTCTCTACGACTACGTGGTCAGGAAATTGACTGGTAACGTCGTATTTGATACCATGGCTTTATTCAGACTGATTTTGTTGCTGTTTTATCATAGGCCTATCAGTGGTGCAGCTAGGCATTTGTTTGGGGGTGTAACAAGCGAGTACCCGAAGGCTTCCTTAATCGCTTCGCCGAAGGTGTCGACGGGAGGCAGATGAGGAGGGGTGACCTTCTGTCCAGCTAACTAGGGAGTCTGGTGAGTGTGGTAAGATATCCGAGCAGGATAGGGGCAGAGCGCCGGCCGAAAACGGTTTTGGTGCATTTTCATATTGAAAGAACACAATCTGATTGCAACAAATTGGTTATTTTTTCAAATTTTAGTGGCACGTAAAAGTTCCATTTGTTTGGGGCATGGCCCCTCTGGCTAGGCCACTGACATTAGGCTAAATCGACGAGTCTTGTGCAGTGGAACAGTCGAGGTCGATGCTTTTCTGTTGAAAACGTTATCACATGCGTCATTGTCATCTGCTCACGGCGTCTGCTTACTTACATCGCGCTGTTGTGATATTTACATTCCGATTTGAACATGGGCCCACAGACTTCTTTCATTACTTGTGTGTATATTATCCAGCTAGCCTATGGGCCTAATTTGCTAGGCTACAGTAATTGGAAACAATCAGAACTATACATTGTATACTGTGTACTGTTGTTAATAATAGGCCTACATATTGTTATCTGTACGGATTCTGTAATTTATATTATAGTTGCAAACGCAGATATGTCAGTTAAAAATTTCATTCCACATTAGGAATTGCAATCCCAGAATCCTGGACTGTTTATAAATCCCGAAATCCTAGGATTGTTGTCACATGTTGTGGCCTTTGGCAGGTTCCACTCTGAGAATGAAAATTTACTTTGGCAGTAGTCACCGGCTATGTAGTCATTCTAAAAAGTCCTGTCGTTCTCAACTTAAACTTTTAAAGTTTCAATTATTACTAAAATATTAAATTCATCACAACCAACATCAGTTGTGGCTGAACGTGAGCCGTGTTCAACCGTCACTGAGTGACTGTAACAAAATGTTGAACACTACATCTTTTAAATGTCGCCTCAAAACCATGCTGTTTCAACAGGCGTTTTTACAGAATGTTTTAGGTTTCATTTTCCCATTTTCAACTCATTTTCCAACCCGCCGACGGCATAAGGCTGCGTCAACTTATAGCCTAGGTATAGACCTTCTGCACAATGACAGTTCCACGATAAACACAACCGTTTACGGTGGGATTCCATCCTTGGACCTTGCCATGCACACCGTAGTCGGACGTGTTGCCACTATAGACCACTGCGATAGTCTGTCTTTGGAGATAACTGTAACTTACGCAGCAGGGGTCCAACAAAAAAACTATTTTTTGCATATTTTTGTATCAGAACTGTCCTAAAATCCAAGTAGACTACTAACGGGGCCCAACGTGGAGTAACTTAATACGTTGATCGAGACTAACACTAAGAAAACCGCCAGCTGGAGAATTCAAAACAGTACATCCATTACTTTTCGTCCCTGCAAAAAGCTGTTTGCACATTTGGAAAAGTGGCCTTTGGAAGTTTGTTGTTAGCATTTCCTCCGTACGTTACGCCTCTGATGTAGGACTGTATTCTGTGTTTTTCTTAAGAGTTTGTATAGTCTACTCCGTTAATTGGGCTGTCGACTACAATGTCATGCATGGTTCTGCACGAGTGAACTCTGGAACGCTGCGTCCCACTGGCACAATACGGTGACACGTAGGCTAAGCAACTTTGCACACGGACGCGGGTTTAATTTGAAGACGTTGGTTGATAACTAAAGTTCACACGTGCTCGGGAGTATTCGCAAGAGAATAACATGCAGATAGCCTATAGGCCAGCTAATGCTTAGTGGGCTGGAATGTCCACTTGTCCAGTCAGAAGTGTTGGAATTTCGATTTTAGTAGCCTACGTTACAATCTCCAGTGGCATTGAATAGGCTTAATGGTTGTTAGTAAGCCTATGCGCAAGCTGTTACACAACCACCGTGTCGACGTGCGAAGAACTCGCTTAAGAGTTTGCAGTGGAGCAGCCAGCGTGGGGCATATGAAGCAACTGCTTACCCAGAATTTCCAACAAGAAGCTCAGCTATTGCTGTGATAGCCGATCGTACTGTATGCAGCAGTACGATCGGCTAAAACGACTACTGCGTGATATCTATTTTAACGCTATTCAGTGTGATCGCAGCGTCTCGACCTGTGAAGACAAGAGCCGTGCTATCGCAGGGACCACCGCGCGATGCGCCCAATATATGAGTGCCCAGATAATAATGTAAGCGCAAAATTAGCCGACGATTGCGCAAGAATCTCCACATTACAATC
>Ga0056131_1000123_pt1 | contig 15213 bp, 11 predicted proteins | sample WorMetLIZISLAND1_2_FD_67480 | JGI IMG/M metagenome (GOLD analysis project Ga0056131, IMG submission 67480) | Marine gutless worms symbiont microbial communities from Max Planck institute for Marine Microbiology, Germany - Olavius clavatus LIZARD... ...
TGTTGTCCCTGCGTAGCTGGTCAATCCACCGGTTGTTGGGACGGCCTGGGCGACGCTTCCAGCTTTGGTCAGGGAGATGGCCGAGAGTCAGATCGACATGACACCGGAGTGCTTGGTGGGATCGTGATCGAAACGTGTAATAACGAAGTATTCTGCAGTACATATAATAAAATGAAATTTTCATCTCATACGCAATGTTAACAAACATCATTCATTTATGTATAAGGAACTACTGCGGCATCGCGCGGTCCTCCCTGCGATAACGCGACATCTTGTTTATTGCATTATGTTGCAATTCGTGTCCATGCGCTGGGTGCGTTTCCATTCGCCGGCATGCGCGTCCATGCGGCGCCGTTCCGCGTCGCGTTGACGTGAGTCATCCTCAAAAGCTTCTTGCTCACTCCAGTTCAATGTCTCAGAGTCTCGGCTTTGAAGCCCGCTCCTGCTACTGCGTGAACTTTCGCCGTCGTGCGCGTCCATGCGCTGCCGTGCGCGCCCATGCGCCTTAATTCGCGTCCATGCGGTTCAATGCGCGCCCATGCGTCTTTTACTGGGACCCGCAGGTCGTGCTAAAAAGTGCCCACAGTGCGACAAGTGCGCACTCTGGAGGAGCACTGCGGACAGCCAGTGCGACATGATTATGAGTTGCTTTGATGCGATGCCGACCGTTAGTAGATGTTGATTGACAGGTGGCCGGTCGGTTGGAATGGGGTGAGGGGCCATCTTTGCGGTAGCTCAGCTTTCTTGTTTTTCTATGCAATAAATTTGTAAGTGAACTAATAAGGAAGTAATATCTTGGATTGTAAACGTGATAGTATAGTATAGTATAGTATAGTTTATTGTCTTATTGTAGAAGAGGCATTCCAAGTAGTGATGATTCTGACCAGATGCAGCTGCACCTGAGAGTCAGTCCCCCAGAGCACTTCACTATGATAACCAGAGATCGTGCAGCTGGTAGGACTTGTACACAATCAGTCTATAAAAAAGTCCATCAACATTGACAATGGCGCCTTTTATCGAGGCAGCCCTTGAACGCATCAAACTGACGGAGCGTTAACATCCTCCTGAGAGGAACTGTTCCAGCGGTTAATGACACGTTAAGAGAAAAACTGTAAATGAGCTTCAAAATGGGAGTGAGTCTTTCTCAGTTTCAAGCTGTGACCTCTAGTTGCGTTGTCCTTGTTCAGCTGGAAGAAAGTAGATCATGGAGTGGCTGAGATACCTTTAAGCAGTTTGAACAACTCGATAATATCCGCTCTGTTCCGCCTTTCTTTGAGTGACCATAAATCAAGTTGACGAAGCCTGTCTTCATACACACAAGCCTTTAAGATTTGGAGACAAGCGAGTGAATCGATGCTGAACTTCAGGATCTGCAGCCTGTTTGTGTGACCGCCACCACTCAGCTTCAGACATTGATGACGTAACTTTGGACTCACACTGGAACTCGAGAAATATAAAAAAAATCTGATTTTTTGATTTTTTTAAATCATGATTTTTCCAATCTGGGTGGCTGTCAATTTGAGAGTCCTGACTTGACACTTACGAGTATGGTTAAGCTGGATTGGTTTTAGGCATTACTGATTATCTTGCTTAGTTTACAAGTTGACAGCTCAAAAGAAAAATGACTTACCATGCCTGTAGGGTCTCTGTGAACATGATATCATGTTTCCATGATTTGTCTGCTTTATTTTGCTGCAGAACATTGAACACCACAGAGATGGCAATGTTTTTCAACAACAGGCTGCAACTGATCAGTCGACAGCTCTCAGTTACCTGGACACGGTTGGCTGCTTGGCACTGTGTTACCACAACTGGACAAAATTGGAAGCTCATCCGACAGAACACATTAGGAGAGCAGAAGTGTAGTTTGATGCGTTCTTTAAGTTCATCCTGCCCACTTCGTGGTGTGAAGCAGCTGGCAAATGAAACTGTGCATGCAGATGATGAGCCATCACCGGAAGAGATATTGGCAAATCTTTTACCAGAGGACGAGAAGCGATTGAAAGTACTGAAGCTTGAGTACGATGTTTTTATGTCGACCGGAATCCGTGTTCCAGATCATGTCTCTGATAAAGATTGGGTTCATCTGCTGCTCAAGTGTCCTTCACCAAAGTCTCGTGAAAAGTATTACAGATATCTGTTCAAACGGGAGAAAAGTTCGGAGAATGATCGCCGTGTCCGTACTGCAAACCGACTTGCAATGGAAGAGAAGAGGAAACTGCTGGAGCAGCAAAAACAGGATAAGACATACGCATTTCTAAACACATATAATATGTATGTACGAGGCATTACAATGAATCATTGGTATAATAACAATCTGTGCTATGCTCTCATGAATGGGCCACACCTCGTATTTGATTTCTCGTTTGAAGACCAGATGAATGACCAAGAACTTACAAATCTTATCAGACAGGTAAGATCAGCCGATGCAATAGTCACTGTTGTTGCTGATTGTATAGTATTTTACTTGTCACAGTCGTAGCAGGTGGTTTTTTGACGCGAGTGTTTGAATAGCTGTCCCTATCATGTACGTTGAAATGATGTTTGAATGATTTTGAATTCCAAGATATTTTAAACGATGTATGTTAACCTATTTGCTTTTTTAATATGAGTCAAATCAATGCAGTGGCATCATCCAAATAATATTTTGGTGTATGTGGGATTAGCTCATACAGTGGTTGCATTCGTAATCAAATCTAGATCTGCTTGGACGCATCTGAGAAAAATCCGACTTCATAGCACATTTTTAAGCCACTTCCATGACGCATGTGACGTAAGCGTTCCAATAGCCAGTTCCAAATGGCTATTGGAGGCACATCTCTGTGGAACTGTTTTCAAGCGATTGCACTGAATTGTTTCGGAGGTATTATGCGATATAATGATGTAATAGTGTGCAATTCATGGTGATAAATGACGAACATGTTCTTTTTCATCGGTCTAGATCGATCTCGTCTGACAAATCTAGATCGATCGGATTTTTGATTATGAACACAACCAATACTAGCATAGTAAGTAAGTAAGTAAAATTTGGAGAGATGCAATTTAAACAAAAAGTCACATATGTTGCAACATCAATGACCAAACAAATAAGTCTTTAGCAACCACTTAAACTGTTTGTAGCCAATGTTGGTTTGCCTAAGACCAGCTGGAAGGCTGTTCCACAGCCGTGTGCCAGTAGCCACAGAACATCGGTCCCAAAGTTGCTGTAGGTCCTCCCGCGTGACGACACAAGTCCTCAAGGCACAGAACGCAGCTCTCTGTGGAACTGTTTTCAAGCGATTGCACTGAATTGTTTCAGCAGACAGTGCTTGTGCACACACATCAAGAGCTGATCACCTGGTCGGATAAGAATATTAGGCAGTACATTTCACCAAAATATTGTTCTTAGAATTAGCTAGAACTATCTGCAACTGAAAAAAGTTTGGTGCACTATGGTGCATGCTGTTTATGCAGACCCAAAGCCACGAACAATGAAGGCTGTTATTATTAAACCTCATTAGTTCCATGCCTGAGAGACTGAAGGCAGTCGATGTCAATAAAGTTGACGTTAGTGATAACTGACACAGTGACGATACACTTGCATAATGATGGCATAACATTATGTCCTCTTGTCGCTATGCAATTTTTGGATATTACAATTTTTCTGCCTGCTGTAGCCTGTAAGTTTTCTGCAAAGCTAGGTCTCATGTGTTTTACGTGCACAATTTCTATTTAATAATATGTCTTTCTGAAATTCACTACTTATATTTTTGGGTTCAGAATAAGAACTGTTTGCAACTCATTGTGTCACCTTATACTAATGTACTTTCAATGTTTTATGCTCTTGGTTGGGTGACATGAAGGCCGGGTGTTGGGCCTGTAAAAAGTACCACCACAACAATGCACAAAGGTTGACTTATTGGGACTGGCCAAACCTGAAGTTACTCTGGAAATTGGCTAGTTAAACAAAACTGTCTGTGTGCGGTGTCATGGCTAGTTAAACAAAACTGTCTGTGTGCGGTGTCACTTCACAATGCATTGGACTATCGTGCTACCGAACTAGGGTAAGTACTGTATTAACCTGATAGTATGATGCATTGTTAAGTGTGACCCTCTGTGTGACAGTTGTTGTTGAATTTGGGCATCATCCGTGAGGAAGCTGTTATTTTCTGTGAATTTCTACCAATTAGGTTTCGTTTGTGAAGATTTTCTAGTTGCACTAGTGGTTGACTGATAAACGTACAGAAAATGTTGCATATGTTACAATATGTATTTCATACGTTTATTTTTCCTTGTGAAGCACTACCATCCAGTATTGTAGGAGGCATTATGTAAAATTTTGTTGTAATTGTAATTTGACATTAAATTACTTGCATACAAAGTAATGTATTGTTCTCGTTGGTATATCAATGGAGTATAGTCCATGAACTTTCTGTGAATTTCTTAAAAGTCTGTCAGTGAATTTGGATATGAATTCAAAAAGCACTCATGAAATTTTGTACCGTACTTTAGATGATCTGTATGGCTAATGTGTGTAATTTTCACCAGTTGATATATTAATTGGTGTAATTGTAAATTGATTTGTTTTGTTCTGTAGGTTCAGATATGTCATGGAGATAACAAAGTTGATCGAGAGCCATTTCATTTCCATTTCTGTAACGTGATCCCAAACAGCAGAACATCTAGAAAGTTAGAGCTGGCAATTAACAACCTTTCAGAAGTGCCATATACTGTCACAGACCAGCATTACCTAGATTGCTATGATCGGTCACGTATTGTCTATTTGTCACCAAATGCACCAAATTATATGGATAAATTTGATCCCGATGATGTCTATGTTGTTGGTTGCATTGTTGACAAGTGTGCTGAAAAACCACTCACATTTGCCAGGGCCAAGGAAGAAAAGATACGCTGTGTTCGTTTCCCGTTTGATCACTATGTGCGGTAAATATTATGCCAAACGTTTGTTTCTTTTTTGTTGGTGTTTACTGTGTTTCAGGACATGCTGCAGAAAACTTTTTTTTCAACACTTTGACATCATTTATTTTGTAACTGCCTTCAATGCACTGACACTGTTGTGGGGTGGCAGGCCGGGCATCCTGTTGCCTGTGTAACAACTGTTGTCCATTAATTAAAACTTGCTCCCACCCTTTATTATCTAGGGGGAAACTGGCTAACCCAGGGTCACCTGGAAAATGGCCATTAAAATGGCTGCATCTGAGTTAATTGCACTTTACACAGTTAGAGATTAATTGTGCTTGCTATGGCAGTTCTGTTTGTGTGCCTGTCACACACAGAGGCTGGCAAACCAGCCTAAATATATATAAAAATTTTTCGTCACACACAGAGGCTGGCAAACCAGCCTAAATATATAAAAAATTTTCTGCAAGCTGCACGAAAAAATGGCAGTTTTCTGCAGTATATGACTACATCTCAGAAACTGTACATTTTAAGACATACTTAGTGCAAAGTGATTTTTATGTCTACGGATGGCATTACATATTTCTCATGTTTCAGTGTCACCAAAGCTATTGTGGTCTAAAAGGCTAAGCTTTTAAGTAAGTAAACAATTAGGTGTATTTCGAAAGGTGGTCAATATTTTGCATTTTGAAAATGATACACAGAGTAAATGTTGTGATATTCTGAAGAAATACAACTAGCTGATCTTGTTGCAATGCAAGGATTTAATATTTTGTTGGCAAGCCGAAGTTAAGCTTTGAAACACAAGTGTCGTAGACCACAATAGGACACCTGGCAAGTACTGTTTCACATCAATCCCTTGATACCAGTATCTGACTGTTAAGTGCAGAAATGGTGCAATATTTATACTTATAATAAATTAAGTTTGAACTTTTACATCATCACTAATTCACTATATAACAGATATGTTGTCAAGTCTTGGTGACATAACTGGTGTCGTGTGTTATGTATTACAGGTGGGTGCAGGGTTCAAAGAGCTTAACTTTGAACCATGTTGTGAATGTACTGTTGACCCTGAGGAAAACCAATGACTGGGAAAAAGCATTCACCAGGAATCTTCCAAAACGCAAATTCCGAGCAGAATGATGGAACTGTTAAGAAATCAAGAGCACATGTTTCAATGACAGGATTATGAAGCATTATGTTGCCAAGTTTTGTACACGTCAGTGACGTCACTTCATCAGTGTCATTTGTGGCAGTGGTGGTGGAACCTACAACAAAGTGAGGGGGCAAGGGCAAAAACTCTACAATCGAGTGCAGTGAAAAATTTGTTTGGAGTTTTCAATAATGAAGTTACGACTGTATGGCACTTTGTAAATTAGATTATTATTGTTACGGCGTGTTTTGGTGGATTTTGAGGCAAACACTGGGGACAAGAATGGACCCATTTGAAAAGTGGGGGTCTTGACCCTCGATTCCCTGGTTCCACTGCCACTTTGTGGTGCATTATTACCATGACCTGAGCAAGGAGTGACTAGATTAAGGCAAGAATTAGTGTGAGAGACTTGTCAGTGTGGGAGAATGTAAATATTCAGTATTTTTACCTTTTGCAAATACATGATCTAGATATGGTGGTGAGGACGTGAGGTTAACCGAATGTTACCATTTTTGCTACAGAATTAAGTAATTTTTTGTAGTTTTACATCAAATTGACATTCGGATACAAATTAAGTTCAAGTAGTTGCATATGATGCAGTACTTTGACTTCTAGGAAATAACTTTTCGGGTTTTCCATTGGCGATATTCTCACCACAGAAATACATTCAGTCAACTGTGGCTTAGTCGTGATGTGTGGATTTAAAAATCTAGAATTACATCTGGATATATATTTTGGTGAAAAAATTCTGTTACAGACAGACAAATACCGTAAAACTTCTAATAGAAGCCCCCAAGGAACAAGATACTTCTGCCCCCAACTTGTATTAGAAACCCGGCTTCTATTGGAGACCTGGCTTCTATTAAAACAAACATTGTCAACTTGCTTCAACAGGGTGACTTTTTCTACATATAGTGTGTGCAATTGCAGTTACCGCAGCTACGAAACACATTTACCGGTACTTTTTATTTCCTTGAAACAGTATTATGGCATGATGCCTACGTCTTTAATAGCATCATAAGGTGGCACCCAGCTTCAGTTGGACTCCCAGCTTTATTAGAGACCCGGCTTCTATTAGAAGTTTTACGGTACTACTACCTTTTGTGTTTAACCAGCCATTTTTTGCAGTTACTCCAAATTAAGCTAGCCCCCAGAAGCGAACTTTTGGGAATTGTTGCATCAGGGATTTTTGTACCAGGAGCTGATCTCAAACTACTACTCATCATCATCATCTTGTTTTTGGGGTGACCTCTTCAAAAAAGCCCAAGTCTTCAAATCAGATTGGAATGAAATTTGACAGGATTGTTCTTCGATATGCATTAATTGACAGTTGGATTTTTGATGATGTCATACTTTCAAGATGACATCTGCCTGCCGCAGCAGCGTTCACCGGCTGCCTGCTAATCTACCGAGCGTGACTTGCTGTATGGACTACAGTTCCTGATCCGTAACACATTTGTACTTGTTACAAGCCAGATGCCCTTCGTGCATGCAGGGAAGAGTTCCCACAAAATTTCAGGAATGATTATAACTTATCCTACCATATGCCCATCATTTGATGATGTCAGTAATATCAAAGTTGTTTGTAGCAAACCAGAAACATTGCTTTCTTTCACTGTACAGTGTTTGGTTTATGTCCAGTGTTGCAGAAACTGTTGGAGCGCAGTTAATACACAGTTTGATATGTTAGCCATTAACGGGTCTGTGAAGAGAGTGAAACCATTGTCAGAGCACACAAGTTCAATATATGTTGCATACTCTTATCATTCCAAATTGATAATCTGGCATCTTCATTTTATTTACTCATATACTAATCGTAAACATTCTTCTAATTTCATGATTATTGCCATGGACTATGAAAGACTGCAACATATAGACTGCAATGTGATTATCTTTACGCTGTTCAGCAATTTGTTATCATATAACAGAGCCATGCAGCTTAGGAGTATTGTCTTCGGCTGACCCACAAGTGACGAGTTGACAACTGACAATTATTGTTGATACAACTACACACAAACAGGTGAGAGTGATGCCAAGAATCTGTATGTAGAACAGTGAAATCTAGAGGCTGGGATGAAGTCCAGATATAAGGGTCTGTGTAACTCTGGGGCAAAAGTTCTCATGGAACATACAAAACAGCTGTTAGTGCACTTTGAAATGAAAACACATTGTATATGGTCTCTTAATTTTGTACTAATTTTTTATGGCACTAATGGTGAATATACTCAGCAATGTAGGTTCCATTATTATCATTATTAATTACTATTATTATTATTATTATTGGTGAATGATGAATGCAACACAATATTTGCTTATTGAACTGCATAATTTTAATCTATGTACTTTAAGTGTTGGCCTACCCCACGCCCTGCAAAACTGCACTATGATTGGGACATGCCATGTATTGCTTTTTACTCAGCTTGCTAAGCTTAACAGCTTGTAATCAAATGTGGCATTAAGTACTTTAAGGTTTTTAAATAAACAATGATGAATGGAAAACTACAAAGAAACTGCACATGTAATGACTACAAATTAGTTGTGGAGGAAAACTAAAACTGACTAAAATTTGCTTCAATTCGACTTAAAACTGAAACTCTCAACTTTGCACTAAAATCGCCTAGTTAGCAAAACTTGCGTCGGCTGCTCCTCTATGGTGATGATTCCAGTCAATGTTGAACACAGTTTTTCCGAAACTGAACAGCTACAGGCAAGGCAACATGTTTGTCAGGGTTGTCCATGCACAAGTTACAAAGTCTCGAAGTTACGTGCAAAACATGGTAATGTACAGTGCCACAGTTTTTGTTCAACGCTTATCAAAAGTCTATAAGACAACAGTGTTCACAGCACAATGAGCACATACTAAGAATATTTCAACACAGAGTCTGCGTCATGACTTGAGGCAGAGCAGCCAAGTGATCAGTAACTGAAGCCACAGAAAATCACCGCAGATGACTATTCATCGATACCACGTTTCTACCCTGCACAGACACAGCCAGCGATCTATGCCATACGTCACTTTACAGTTGACTGCCACCTATACCTACAAAAATAAAACTGCAGCGTCGGAAAATTTAATAGCATTTGTCCAATTTACATACAAATGCATAATGCAGTAAACGTTTTGGTGAAGCAAAATTATTGCCTGGCATGTTATAATTTTTTTTATACATGAATTATGTAGTATGGTAGGCTTATAATGATAGCAATATAAAATGCATAAATTTGCAAAACTCTGAATTGTTTTGGGAGAATTCTTCCCCAGCCATTTTGGAAACAGCTTAAATCTGTTCTAGTATAACAACATAGCTAGATAGCCTTCCTGGTGCCAACAGTGCTCGAGTTGACTAGGGCTGCATTTGCACTGACATGAGTACGAGTCTGGGTACCCGTCTGCGGGTTATTTTATAGTAAGCACAAGTTTGTATGTATTCCAATAATACTTGTTCACATTAATACAAGTACTGCATGAATGTGAGTTCCACTTGTGCGAGTTGATTCCGCACGTCCCGTTTTTAGGGAACCCGTAAGTAAATAAGTAAGTAAAAAGTGGATTTATATTGCGCATAGCGTTTAATAAAAACCTCTAATGCTTATGAGTATTGAGTAAACTTTTGCAAGATACTGAACGTATTTAACAATTTTCACCATTTTATGGCAACTGAATTACAAGTGTTTGTGCTTGTACGAGTGACTGTGAACACCATTTGTATGAGCTTCACTTGTACGAATAACTTGTACCCGATACAAATAACTGATACTCGGACACTTACTCACACTCGTGTCAATGTGAATGCAGCCTCGACCTTCTATTCTCCTTCGGCTGTAAAATGAGTATCCAGTTTATGTGCTACATAACACACTGAACGGTACCAATAATAGACTATAGCAGCAGTGTACAGCTGGACTTGCACTTACAGCTCATTGTCTACAGCTACTGGTGCAATTACACATACATGGATAATTATATATCAGAAGGATCGGCTAAACTCTTGCAATTACTTAGACATAACATCAGAGTAATAACACTGTCCTGGGTTTTACTACCGGTACTATATTATTATTATATTATTACTTACAACTTCAATGGCCGAGTACAGAAGAGCACCAGTGGTGTTGCGCACATTCCAACACTAAAATGCACACATGCAACACATATACAAGTGCATATAACGCAGTGAATGTTTGTGAATTATAAATATTGATAGACAATGACCTGGATGATTGGATCATGTCAGGAGGTTATGAAGAGATTTGGCATTTCCTGGCAATATGCTTTCGTTGGGATCAATGGAGAATCAGAATAAGGGAGCAACCACAAATCCACGTTTTCTTGGAAATTGCCATTAAAATGTTAGGTGTGTGTGTGACTGATGGCGATAGCGAATTATTTTTTATAACGGCAAGTGTCTTGATATGTATGTATTGGGCTACATGACAACAAATATGTTCAAACTTCCACTGCTGCAAACCATTTCTGACTGAAGACTGTAGGCCTTGAGCACCAGTACCAAAGTAATGTCACATTTACTAAGCGAACCTCTGCTACAAAGCAGTGCCAATTTATTTTCCATTGCAATGACATCATTTCAACTACAGCAGCCATTACCATGTCAAATTTTAAAAAAAGAATGCTGTGTAGAACTAGAACGTCAACAGTCTGAATGCCTGAGTGATGACTGAGATGCTATAACACTGACCCAGCATTAACCCAGCGTTTGGGACCCAAAAACAGAAATTCAGGGGACCCACAAACATTTTCACGGTGACAGTCAGATTTCATGGTTCCCTCAGCTCACATTTCATAGTCTTAATACTGAGTGACGTTGGATAAATGAAAGGCAGCTGGTGCTTTTGAATATTATAAACTGACTTGTTCACATGAATAACAAGTATGTAGTGTTTTTGTTTCAAGAACAATATAAAACATTTTTATCAAAAATACATCCAACAAAAACTGTTTTCCAAAAAATAAATGTAACTATGACAGAAACAGAGCATATGCTAAAAGCAAGCACAGTCATATGCTGATGAAAAGAGAAAATTGTCATTACCTCACTTGCAGTGTGTCCTATCCACACACAACAAGTTAACTGTCGGTCTAGGAAATTCCACGTGTTCTCAAACTCACGGGAATCATCTTGTAACATATACAGTTCCGTGCTTGTATAAACTGCTGCTAAACCAGCTCGCTTCGTGTACCAATCAACCTGCATGGTTCCACACATAAGCAACACATGTAAAAGATACCCAAAGTTACTACTCCACAGAATGGACACACATGTAGTTCTTCCAGCAAAGCTATTAAACCAAAGGATAGTAGCTCATATATACTACTCAGTATGGAGGTGCATTATTTTGTAATGTTTCTAGGTATGTTATATGACCTTTCCTATAATCAGCTATAACTCATCCAATTTTACTGCGGGAGTAACTTCCTGCAGAAAAATAAAGCATGGCTAACATCTGAATGTCTTTCCAATCACAGTAATTTTAACACTACTGCACTAGTACAGGCATCTCTCTCCTTCAGGCTATGTATCCCTTAGGTGAGGGGTCAGCCACACTGGTCCTTCTTCATTCACCACAATCCTCTGTGTCCTCTGGCATGAGTCATAACTGTTCCAAGTTGTGTTTGACCATATCAATCCATCTTTTCTTATGTCCTCCTCTGCTTCTTTGTCCATAAACTTCTGCTTCTAAGATTTGCTTGACAGAGTAGTCATCTTCTCATCTCGGCTATACCTCACCCACTTTCATTAACCACCATAACTACATTTCCAGGAGTTTTGAAGCAGAAGTTTTTTTGCAGGCCAGATGCCCTTAATAATAATAATAATAATAATAATAATAATAATAATAATATGATTTGTAGAGCGCCATGACGACCGAAGATACACAGGCGCTGGAAGTCAACAGCGAGTTGCATGACCGGACGTTGGACGGCAAACCATTCCACACACTGGGCACAGAGAAAGCGCGTGTCGCCAGTGCAGTTTGTGTTCGTGGTGCAGTCAACAGTGGAGCATCAGAGGACCGCAGACCGCATCCAATCAGCATCAAAGCACTGAAGGCTAATCTAGACATCTGCACACATGTTGCAATACCGTACTTACATATGTCGATCTGTCGCCAGCGTAATACCACATGTCATCAACCATTCTTGTTAAAATCTTCAAGGCGGTGGGAACATTAGCAGGTAGTGCCATCAATGCCATTGCCTACAAACAGAATGTGTTATAGTTGACTATTAACAGCATACCACATTTCATATTATGACAACAGACTGGTTTTAAGGTCATTATTGCGGGAAGCCCTCATGACGGGGCTTCCCACAATAATGACCTTAAAACCAGTCTCATGATGCGGAACTAAGTTTAAGAAATCAGTCACTCACTATTAGCCCACTATGTTAAAATCAAAAGCAGCCTCAGTCTACAAATTTATAAAATGTCGAACTTGCTGTATTTTTTGTTTCTGTTTATGCGTTAAGGAGACCCTATAGTCCACCACATAGCGCCCCTCTCTCACTCTTAGCAGTAACTATATTGTACGACTTAAGTAACTGATGTTGGGTGAGAAATCCAGTGTCATAATCATGTAAAATGACAACAAATATCAAGCACTATGACAGCAACGCTAAGTTAATATCAAGACTGCAATGTATGGTAATTGTAGTGTAATTGATATGATAATGACCAAAGTTAAAAAAGAATCTCAGCCGATGCTGTAATAGCCGATCCTACTGCATTCAATCAATGTCGATTCAATCAATCTCGATTTTTTATAGTTGCCTAAATACAAAATGATACTGCTAGGTCCACTGGAGGAGATTAGCTAATGTCCAGGCAGATCAGTAAAAAATCCAGGACATATCCGGGAAATGACTTCAAAAACAGATGGGTCTTAAAACAGTTGCTGCCAGAATGTGGACAACAATTGCCAATGTGACATTCAGCAGTAAGATCGGCTAAAAACACATTACTGCATGATTTCTTTTTTTAATGCTATTCACTGTCATCGCAGCTTCTCGACCTGTTAATAAAAATGTTAGTAACAGGCGCTGTTATTAGAGCAAAATCAGGTACAGGGTTCTTCTTACACATACTTAAAAGTTAAATTCCAGAAGTTTTCCTGGAGAAAACGAGTCATTTTTCCAGGAGTTTTTCACGAACTATACATGCAAAATTTTACTCGTTTACTGCACACTTTCTTAAACTGCATGTGTATTGTGTAGGCCTACTGACAATCCACAAAAATGCACAAAAACACGTTAACTAATGATGCAGTGGCAAAACATAGGTTAACAGTCACAGACTGCCCCATAGTAGTTCAGTAAAATCTAATCTAAATCAGTTAGCGTTCATTCATGCGATGGGATCATACAATATTCCAGTAGTTTTCTGGGACCACTACAAAATTAAATTTACTTCCAGGAGTATTCCAGGAGGGTCACAATTCCAGGAGTTTTCCAGGAACATAAGAACCCTTCAGGTACAGAGCCGGGAGATCATAAACTACTGGCGAACTATCAAACCGGTTTCGGTTACAAGTTTAGACCTACAAATGGCTGGTATGCAATCCGATTCTTCCGGGCAGAGTTTATCAACGCACCCAAACAATCCATTCAAGTGTGGCGAGCAAAGTCAGGATGTCGATCTCCTCAAGTTCTCAACAGTAAGTAGTGTGCTACAAACTAGAGCATGTGTGATTGTCTGTGTTCACATTTTCTTCGACTCGTTTTTCTTTTTGTTCACCTACTCTTGACAGCCACAATGCACAGAATTGCACTGCACAGGCAGACAGACAGACGACATGATGATGGCAACAGCTGATCATACTGTGCACTGTGCAGCAGTACGATCGGCTAAAAACTAAGTCACAGGTATGGGGACGGGGTTGCTAGGTGTTGGTAATATTATGGTGTGGTAAAGTAGTGAGTTTTGAGGTAATGAAGGAGTCAAGTAATGGTTAGACTCTAGGCAAATGGTTCCAGATTTGTGAAACAGCAGAGGAAAAAGCCAAAGTGTGTTTGTCCTGGGAACATGCAGGAGGTACTGGCTACAGGAACAAAGTAAATGACTGGACTGGTAGTAAGAGATAAGGTTACAGAGGTAAGCAAAAACCTGTGGCCAATGATGAATGTATGGTATCACCATCTTCAGTCGAGTTACGACAGCACCATGCAGAAATTGGCTAGTTGACTGTCTGTTGAAATGCAACAGTTTTGAAGAATATGTCAATGTACATAAATGTTAAACGGCTAACACAATTTAGTTTAACTGATAATCTTTTGAAATTCAACAACAATTATAAATCACATGAACATTTACAGGACACTTTGGGTCTTGAGGCATCCACACGACAACGTTGAAAGCAGTGTGATGGTAGGTCTCGTAGGAGTAAGAAACCGTGGAAGACAACAAATGTGCTGGCTGGACAACATCTGGTAGTGGACTGGTCTATTGGGAGATAGTCTGCTACACGCCGTGAGAGACAAAAGGTGTTGGATGACACTGACTCATCCATGCAGCCAACCATTGCAAAGCGACAAAGGTGAAATGACATGACATGACATTTACAGGACATGCAACATATAATGCAATGTAAAAATTTGGTAATGCACCAAAGCGAAAAAATTAAATCAGACGTGCTGAACATTGTGAACAAGTGACGGATTTGGTTTGTGTACTGGACATTTCTGTGTCTCTTTGCATTATTTAGGCCTATCTTACTTACAATTTTATTCTTGGTGAACTAAAGCTCACATAAGTTCATATATTAATGGATAAAATTCAGAGCACAACTGTAATTATATAATTATTTTGTCTTACTGAGAGTCCTGCTTTGCAGCCAACTCATCAGCAAGATCGTCATTTGCAGAAATGTTGAAGAATTCGACTAGTTCGATTGGTCCGTGCCCAATCAGACCGTGTGAAATACCTGGCATTCCAACTTTCTCAGCACCTGACAGAAACAGAACAAGAGTTTAGCTGTCACTAAGTAGGCGTATAGTAGACAACGCTCTACAAGACGAATTACGACGATATCGGCCACAAACCATATCGGCCACAGACGAAATCGGCCACAGACCACATCGGCCACAGCATATACCATATCGGCCACAAGCAAAGTCCATATCGGCCACAGACAACTTCAAC
>Ga0056131_1000124_pt1 | contig 15160 bp, 11 predicted proteins | sample WorMetLIZISLAND1_2_FD_67480 | JGI IMG/M metagenome (GOLD analysis project Ga0056131, IMG submission 67480) | Marine gutless worms symbiont microbial communities from Max Planck institute for Marine Microbiology, Germany - Olavius clavatus LIZARD... ...
GTATATATATATATATATAGATGTACATCAGCGTAAAATTAGCTAGTGGTAATTGAAAACCTGTAAATAATGCATACATTAATTTTATTTAATTTTGTTCTGCTTAAACTTTGCGTCATTGCTAGATTCTGCGCCATGAGAATATGCCTATAGGCCTACTGTTTGCCTGTAGGTATATTCGTTGTACTCCAGATTTTAAATGATTCCCTTTTCTACGTACTTCAGAATTAATTAGTTTAGTAAGTGATATTTAGTAAAGGTATTTATATCTCGCAATTAAGCAGGATGTCGCATTGCGCCAATTAAATCACTCAGTGGCAATGGTAATTATAGTTGCAAAGCTGTTGTTTTAATACCGCCAGCATTACTAGTCTATATTACCAATTTACTGTTCATATTTATGAATTAATTAGGTCCTCAAGTTGACCAATTACCGATGATTGGCGCGAGCACGAAGAATGCGGCGTACAAAAATAGTAGCCGCGAGTGCATCTTTCACAAGTCGACGATCGTCACGTCGACAAAGCTGCTGGAATTACGGCCTCCGAGCCGCTACGCGCAATGATAGCATCGTGAAAAAGCACGCCGCGGCGGCGGCCTCTCAGAAGGCGATGTGTGTTAAGCGGCGTCGTGGGTGGTCGGCACGCCGTAAAGACTGCCATATGCCCGCAGAACATCCGTCCGTCGGTCCGCTCGTTAAACGCCTTCGTCGCCATCGAGCGCATGATGATCTATCGGTCAGCGCCACGGCCGCTCATGATGGAGACGCCGCCGCTGCAGCAGCAGCAGCATCTGGCCAGCCCTACGCTGTAAATTCGCGTCTTAGCGCCCGCCTGCCCACCGACGTTCTCTCTGATTTACGTCATCGTCGCCAACAACGGCCACACCTCAAATGCGTCGTCTTGGCAACGGTCGCTTAGTTACGAGCGCCCCTCATGACGCGGCAATGCGAGTGTCGATTAGATATTGCTGATTAACTGATCTCGCGCGCACCTGCATTCAGAGCCGTGTGCAACGCCCAACGGTACTGCGCCGATCCTATAACCGATCTTATGATCGCAAAATCCACTTTTCGAGTTTGACACACCAAACAGCTTCTCGGTACAATAGGTGCACCTGCAGCATAATGTTAATTAACCACGTGTCCACTGTGTGACCAGTATGGCAGTTCACGCTTGATGGCAACTCTGTCAGATCTTAAAGCATTTCAGTGAATTTATGATTTTGTAGATTTTGCCTTATATTCATACCGCCTGATCCTACAAGATGCATAATATGGCCTACGCACAATAACAGCCGGCGTAAGCGCAATACAAAACAAGGCAGAAAACATTCGCTGAGTTTCGAGCCTTTCACGGCGTTTTCATGCTTACTGCTTTAGAAGTGTCTTTCTGTGATGTTTATTTATCTGCGGTAGATAAAGCTGTCTCGGTAGACAGTTTGTGAGTGCTCGTTGCGTCTGGCGTATCGTATCGCTGTGATCCACGAACGTCGCTGACATGGCACTCACTAACTCGTCGTAGTGTGATAAATCGATTAGAAGTGCAAATGACGGACGGAGAACCCCGGTTCGTGCTGAAGTGCGGCGAGAATGACCAGTGAGCTGAGTTTCAGCGGCTGCTTGACGGACCAGAGCCCAGGAGGCCGACGTGTGACGGCCGCCGGTCAGCAGCCCGAGGCGACTACGTCAAGCCAGTCGACCCCGACCAAGTCAAGTCTTAGTCGTCCGTCTTCTAGCCGTGAAGGCGCCGAGGGAGAGCCACTGCTGACGGCGTTATTAATTGCGTCGACAGAAATTGATTGATTGATCGATCAGAGAAGTGAACTGGCTGGAAAGGGGCTGGTGACGCGGCGGTCGGTTCTCCGTCTGTACGTTCTCATCAACTTCGGCTGACTCTTTTAAAGGAAACGACAATTATAATTCTTTCTGTTGACGTCTTACTTCTCCTTAGTAGTTTTTGTCCGATGCTATTCTTACGGCACACAGTATGAATACCGTTATAATAATAGACACTTCGTAGTTTTTTTTTGCAATAATCTGATGACTGGTGTTTGTTGAATCACACTTGGCGTTTTTTTCCCGTAGAAACAAAAACGAGAGAGACAATGTGCTGATGATTCGTTCGGTACAGCGAGCTGGGATGTGATGGAGAGCCCAACCGCTTATAATGTGCCTTTTCAGTGTACCAAATTTCCAGCCACATCAAGGGCGAATATGCCACCGCATTGCCTAAAAACTTGCCTTGGGTATAATGATCTATTATTGCCTTTGATGTTTATTGAAAATCTATATATATATACGAAACAACGATATCGGTAGCAACAAAAACAGTGAAATAAACATTACAAGAAGCTCAACTGTTGCTGTGATACCTGATGATTGTCGACCTACAATGCAACAAACCGTTGTCTAGAATAGCCGCGCAATCCGATCCGATTCAACCGGTTAGATTTTATGAACGCCCAAACTCAATCTACTCAAGCGTGACGAGCAAAATTTGCGATGTTGATCTTCTTACGTTCTCAACAGTAAGTAATACGCTATAAAGCAGTGCATGCGTGGTTTTCTGTGTCTCAAAAAATCGCCTTTGCACTTTTCTTCGACTTGCTTTTTTCCGGTGCGTGTTGTGGCTAAAAGTGTTTCCACAGACAAATAAGAACTTGCCTGCTAGGAACACGCTGGTACAACTTTTATCCCTGTACACAGACCCTGAGAGCTTTCACCAGCATGTTAGAGGGGGTGCCTTTGTTGTGTATTTCAATAAATAAATCAATGCACAACATTACAGACAGACAGACGGACGTTCGAACAAACGGACGTCAGGATGCTTCAATAGCCAGTCATACTGTATAGCACTACGATCGGCTAAAACCTTACAATGACAGAAATACTTCAGATAAAACTGACAGTTCTCTTTCGTGCAGTTGCGTATATCACACCACAGCGCACTGTCTATTGCGGTTATGAAAATGGTAATTATTGAATAATTAATAGCTAACGCTGCCGAATGTTAAAAACAGTCTACCTGTTAATGGAAAGGCGTCGAACAATTTATTAGTCTCATTAGTTAACACAATTGGACAGTCCTGCACGCACAGATCGACAATCAGCAGGTAGCCGACCGCGTGGACTGGACGGCACGATCTGGAGTTCTACAGCGCGCCTGCCTTACCATATGCTTGAAGGACGGCCGTGCAGCTGAGTATGGTGGATGAACAGTAAGCCGACTATGATGGAGTGGAAGTTACACGGAGCACGGTCGTGTACGGGATAGAAATGAAAGATTAATGAGACACGTGGTTTATGAATCTACCGGTGATATATCGACATGAGATCGCACAGCTTACGCATGAGAAACGGTACCGTAGATTAAAAAGAGTGCAGCAGACAAAAAAAACTGCAAAATGGCTTGTATACTTACGCCGTCACTATATTAGTTATGCATAGTCAAAATCAGGAATTATTTCGTTTTTGGCAAAATGACGCACAAACGCGATTGCAGATTACATCGGACATATTTACATCAATGTACTACTGAATGTAACAGTGAAGAAATTTTTGAAAATCGGTCAATATTTAGCGAAGATATGGACAAAAGTCTGCGTGGGTGTTTTTTGACTCACATTGTATGTAATTACGTTTAGCTTACTTACTTAGATTAGTTGGAAGTTAGCTTACCAATGCCGGCGAGGTTGAATGTATTAATTTGGTAAGTATAACAAAATACAACTTGTCGTACAGTTACTAGATGAAACCGAGCTTACAACCATAGCATAATTACTGCGTTAATCTAAGCGACATACTTAATCCGTAGCAAGGTTGCTGTATTTGTTACGAAAAGAGAAAAGCCTAGCATTTGAATATAAGATAACGGTAAAAAACGGTGTCTTGTACTTCGAATTGCAGCGATAAAATTGATTAAAAAGCAGATATGATATTAAAGTTAAGTATCGGTTTTGTGAAAACGCGTTTTGTGAATTGTTTGATACAGGCGTATTGTGTGATATTTTTATTTCGCATCAAGATGAGTTTGCTTGTTATTGTTGTTGTTGTTATACAATTTATACGGCAAATAAATTTGCCCATGACAGACGCTGCAATAGATATAGCGCCTGATCGAACCGCTAACTTAAACAGTCGCTGAAACACGAGAAGGATGAGGATGAGGTCTAGTTCCACGTTGTACGAGTGTTAAAAGCATCATCTCGATCAGCGTCTGATAAATAGCACTGCATACGGAGTGTGACGGCAGGGAGTGTGAGAGAGAGACGGGAGCTTTAAGAGAGGCGGCAGTTACGGAGACAGTTTGTGACGTCAACCATGCACCATCAGCAGCAGTACCAGCAGAACCTCACGGGGCCCGCTCAACGCTCGACCGCATCTGACCACAGCCGCCCCGCCGCCGTCCTGACCGGCGACCGAGTAAAATACGACGCCGAAGCCGACGCCGATCGGCTTGTGCGACAACCGGCAGGGGCGGTTGATTTGCGTGCGGTCTCGCATGGGTTCATCGCCGCCGTGGCCGCTCCCTCCTGCCGCTGCTCGGCCCATCGCTGTCGTTTATTCGTGTCGTCCGTGTATCCGGTCCTCGTTGATTGCTTCTCTGGGAACCTGCGGTCCGCTTACGTCCAGTTTACTTACGTACAAAGATTAAGATGGAGTGAGTGGTTGTGTGGACATAGGCCTACTTTAGGAAGAACACTGTCAAAAAGAGAGACACTTTGTACTCTTATCCATATCTTCACCAAATATTAAGCAATTTTAAAAATTCTCTCACTGTCACATTCTACAGGAAACTTATAATAGCAACCAATAAAGATTTCAAAGGTATCGCTACAATACTTCATGAAACACTATTGTCAGAAAACTAGCGTGTCTGTGTACACTTGGGCCCTTTCTTGCTGAAGGATGAACTCGCCAGAGACCTGACAGCAAAAGCAACTGTTGTGACAAAGGCACGTCACAATAACAGATTTCATTGATTTTGAGTTTTGACTGGAATTGATAAGTATCAAGCCAATATACGGTAGTCTAATATTGACGCAGCGACAGACAGACACCGTCAGCAACTGGCTGAACGTCGTTCTTGCTGAACTTGCTGCCTTGCATTTTTTTTTGATCCGCTGGCGCGGACGAGAAATACAGATGGAGTGGAATGCGTAATGCGAAGGCATAAACCTGCACGAGCGGAAGCCGCGTAATATGTATGTAAAGCCAGTGTGAAACAATAAGTCAGTGTAATGCTAAATACAGTGTGAGACAGTTGCAGAATGCAGAGCCATCCCCACTGCCAGTCCGCCATTAACGTCATAATGCGTCTCTACACGGTGTAGCCTGCATCCAAAAAAACTGCCACTCTGCGAGTCAAAGAATAGACCTACCATTTTCATGGTAATCATGTGAAACTTTGACTACAGCTATAGGACATCCCTTTACAGCGGTAAACGTGAAACGGAAGAGAGCAGGGAGACTCTAACGGGTGGAGGGATAGACATGATCGGGGTGACTGCATGCACTCCGGGGGTTAGACGTCCCCTTTATGTCACCCTACCCAAGCCTGTCCACACTGCGTCACACACCGTGTATCAAAGGAAATCCCCAAGGATTCACTGTACGATTTCGTTCGGCATGGCCACTGTCACGGTGTGATTTTAGGTGTCGGCTAATACGGCGTTTTGAATGAACTGATGATATTTGCGGTTCTGTTGCAGATGAACAATGCGGTCGACGCCGCTCGACGGCTGGCTGAGTCTGGCGTGCATTCACTGGGTCATCAGCGCTCACAGGCAACCTGTCGTCGACACCGCCGACGGTTTGTATGCGGCGTCGCTTGTTTTTTTTAGATCAGGAACTGATCTCATATCGTTCCTATTGTTGTTGTTCTTTTACTTCTTGTTGGGGTGATAAGTGTCAATAACTTTGGTCTTGAAAAGCTTCATAAAAAGTATGTTGACCGTAGGTCAGATATGTTCAGCGGACACACCTCTGGACCGCATAATAGAACAGGTAACATTAGTTTTGACGATATGCACGATATGATTATAGCCTAATGAGAATAACGTCTACAGAATAATCACTCCGCGACGCGTTTCGTGCGAGCGCGTTGTATGCTGCAGCGGTATTTCTGCCTGCCCGTCTATCTGTCCATCACGGTATTGAGCTGAGCTGAAACGACTGAACAAATCGAACTGGTATCTATATTGTGCTGCAGGTGGCTCTGAATCCCATCAAAAGATGGGCCTATTCTACCGTAACATTTATGACGGCTGTTTTCAGGGGCTTTTTTAAAAATGTTGACGAGGCTGATCGCCCGACTTCGTTTATAGAACTTAACCGTTAGTGTCACAGTCGGAGACGATGCTTTAACGACCATTTTACAGATCATTATCATGTAGAATTATCCTAATTATTGCACACTAACGGGTGAAATTGAGATACGAATAAAAACGGCCACAGCAGAAATCAGTTTGCGACTAATCTACGATCACCGGTGAACGCCGTGATGGAAATAATCTCATTCTGCGTCACTACACCGTCAATATACGCCGTCAAGCGATAGATATTGCCACTAGTCACTCATGTCATTGACAACAGAGATGGGCCAAAGGTGCCGTTATGACTTTCGGCTGAAACCAACAGTTTGACTACCGAACCGACTGCCGAACTTCGGCCGAATGTTGTCTTGTCTGCATGCTAGACTCTATAGGGAAAATAAATTTGGGTTTTAATCTAAAAAGTCACTACTGAGTTTAAAGATATTGTATGTAGCCTACATCTCTGCCGCTATATGGTCACTATGGCGGCTGAAGAGTGTGCACCAGTAAGTGTAGTATAATAGCGTTCCAGAAAAAAATGTTACTGCCATTAATTAATCTGATTGACCTAACCTAACTGCCAAACATAACGTATTTGACTGCAACCAGTATGTTGAACACGTACCAGCTTCTGTTGAATGCTGATGAAGAGGTTTTTAACTTGAAAAATTTTCTGCGGGCGCCCATAAGCCCGAAGTATGCTTTTAGAATATAGTGCTTGTTGCCAGGCATGAAACAGCATAAAGACAAAGCCAGGCAACTGCCACCCCCGCCAAATGGACCTTCGCCCTTCAAATATTTTACGTGTAAATTTCCGACACTGTCGTTATAGAACGTCCTAATGTCTCTTAAGGCCTGTCCACACTGTCGCAGAAAAGTGCGACTGTCGGCGACTGTCGCCGTTGTCTCGCCGTTTTCTGCGACAGTCGCACTTTTCTGCGACAGTGTGGACAGGGCTTTATTTTCGAGTCTCTTGGTCTGAGTATTGAAAACTCAGAGTCTTGGTCGTGCGTTGGAAATATCAGCTTTCATTGTTCAATAGGCCAACGAAACTGAGGCTACGTAATCTATATATTTTCTAATTAGACTAAATTGATTAAATGCTGAATGTAGATAAATTATTTTATTAGACATATGTCGCATACAGTCACCGGAGGCAATTTCCATCTAGGATCAGTGATGCACTAAAGTTTTCGTTTCCAAGAGCTATAAAAATGTTCACCACGGGTAGGGAGGGAGACACCCCTCCTATACCTGTTCCTCTCAAATTTCAGCTGCCTTCAAACTTTTAATCCTAAACAAGTGCCCGCTCGTTGCACTCAGTCATCGGAGTACATCATCATTTGGAACGATCAAAGGAAGATACGCAGTGACGAATATACTTCCTTTATCACTTCTACTCTGATCTGATGAAATAATCGACTGTTCAATTATAAGAGATGGTCGTTTTATCATCTGATCGCCTCGGTGACAGGTGCGTGCTGAATATACTGTGACTGGCTTCATTAGGACTTAACGAGCACAGCACGTGGAAAGAATCGTCATCAGGACAGAAATAGCGTGTGTTGTTTTGTTGTTTGGCTTTAAAGAGAGTCGAAATTGTAAAAAATTTAAAAAAAGTAAAACCAGTTAACGCGATCACAGGAGAAACGCATTAGGCGGGGCCTATACTTTCTGCCATTACCGCGGTTACCTTTTCTGTTTCACATTATCACCGCCGTCTCAGATCCATCACATATTGTTCAAAAGCCGCTCCAACTAAGTTTTGTTATTTAAATAACTATTGCTTGAATTTTAAATGGGCTGCATTTTTGAGACAAAAGTATTCCCATTTTGCTTCGTTAATCCGCGATTACTCTGCATAGTTGAACGAGAATGGATGGTCTCAAATCTGTAGGCCTAGCCTATTTAAGTAGAACAGGCTGTCTCGGCATGGAAATCAGAAAATAAACAACCAGCTCAGAAGGCAGTCGGGAATATTTTTGTCTGCTGGACAATAATAACTGCTCGTGAGTGAGTTGATTTTACAATGTTCATAAGAACGTTGTTAATGGTCATGCTGAGAATCAGAACACACGGGTGCTACCAGCCGCTGACGTAGCGCAACTAAATGCTTCTCGCTCGGTCAAGCCCATCACCAATGATGATGTTCTATCGCTTACCGGTGTCACTCTGCTGAACGTCATTCTGGCGCAATCCTTGATCACGTTGCTCGCCTGAATGACGACTTACAGCACTTCGTGGCCAGGTCAACTCAGCTCCGACCGTCACCATAGCCACTGATAGCCGACCAGACTGGATTGATGACTTGACCGCGAAAAAACTGGAGCACCGTCAGTGGACACAGTGCTGCTTACTGCTGTTGGCAAGCTAAGCGTCCATGCAATCCCACGGGAAAGTGAATTCAAGTTGCATCCAAATGACCCAGGGGAAAAATTCTTTCTGTGCGCTTCAGGATTTCGTTGGTATATTCTACTGTCGTCTCTAAATGCAGGCACGGAGCTACAGAGGAACAAACGGGACAACTGCCCACCCTAATGGATGCTTTAACACCCCAACTGTTTTATGTGCAAATTTTCGTCACCGAATATTGCTCCTTCTAAGCAGGTTTGGAGTTTTCAATCGTTGAAAGACCTCAAAGATCGAGTATAAGAAGAACACTCTCAGCCAAATTTAGGCTACAAAACTAAGCAAATATACTCAGTCTTGATACGTCTCGAGATCCTATTTTCAAAGTCTTGTACCTTGGCCTTGTTTTTGAAGCCAGTTGAATTGTCATTATCAGTTACCTGAATCATGGCACCCTCAGACATGGGCCTAGAGGGGCACTTGCCAGAGGAAAAGGAAAAATTGATAAGTATATTACGTTTCATCCAAACAAGCTACCATTTTACGTGTGGCTGCCGGTTTAAACCATCCACAGAGTGATAAAGAAGGGGAGTGGCGTTGCCGGTGAGGGCATAGCAGAGCCATGTCCCCTAATGACATAGAGGGAAATGATAAACGCAGCAGCAAAAAAACTTTCTCGTTCTCTACGCTCGCTTCAAACGGCTCTCGACTGAAAATCATGTCAATGGGGAAATCACAAAGGCGCCAAAATTTTATTGTCGCTAGGATCCGCTGGATCGGCTTCTGTCTATAATTCAGAGATCTTACCACTGGTGCGGCCAAGGTGACCGGCGCTCGCATGTCCCGATCCATTGACTAACAAGAAGCTTAGCTGTCTCTAAGAAGGCCAATCGTACTGCGCACGACGTACGGTATAGCTGCAGAACCGAACCGCCGAAAAATACCGCGTCTGGAATAGCCACAGTCACGTTACTGTGCTATTCGTGGCTGTTCCAGATGCGGAAATTTCAGCGGTTCGGTTTTTGCTGTGTGCTGTGGCTGAACGATATCTCCTGCAACAATTGTGGCTAAATAATACATACCACTGCAAAAGTGTCTGAAGAAGTTAATAGGAAGTGCCGTGCTAGGAACACGATGTTACAACTTTCAGCCCCTACATCATCCTGAGCGCCTCGGTACACTTCGTCACAGACAGACAGATTGACAGACAATATCATGCAAATATCCGATCATACTACATCATCCTGATTGGTACTTCCCCGCCTTGCAGCGCCTAGCTATTCTAGCGCTTTAAAGCCATGGGGATTGGTGAGACAAACTGTAAAAAAACAAGCTGATATCGCGGTGCTTATCAGACACTGCTGCCGCAGAAGTCCGTGGCTGCATCTTTCTGATCATATAGCGGCGACTGTACTTTCATTAGCAAAACTGATTTAATTCCAGCCTGTTAGCAGAGGACATACAGTGGTGCACCATTGCAGGCATGCAGTCATGTTAGGCTACATTATGTCCTACTTTCACGAAATAGTTACGTCACAGGGAATTCCGTAGAATGCAGTTGGCTCAACACCGTGGCAGAGACGTCGAGCTGCATCGCGCAGCTGCTGAAGCGGTCGCCTCCATCAGCGACTGCAGCAGCAGCAAGGACGGACTCAGCCCAGTCGGCGGTCGGTTGTTCTTCGCCGGTCGAGAAGAGCGAAGACGGATGTCGCGGACGTGACCCGAGATGGGATCAGACTGATTGTGGTTTTTGTCAACGATTTCCACGTTCTCGGCGTATAACCGGCGTCTCGTTTGGTGCGCAATCCTTCTTCCGGTGGCGCCCCCTGTCCCACCACGTGACCTTCCGGGACACCGCCGCTCGATTAATTGGTACTTCCCCGCCTTGCAGCGCCGGCTGTGACGCATTAAAACTTCACAACTCGCCGGCGATGCTATTTGCGAAGAGCTAAGATAAGACCACGAGTGCATAGATAAATGGCAGCCGTGGCTATGCGAACCATCGAGTCTAACACGACATATAAACAGGCAGACATGGGTCAGTGCACTGAAAATGGCAGACCTTAGAAAGCGGCAAACCTCAAAGTGACGGAACACTCTACAAGCATGAAAATGGAAGACAGGAAAAGGAACCATTTTAATACGTTAGTTAATTAAAAGAAAGAAGAATCAGCTGAGCAACTCTTGGGTGGCCGGATTTCTGTGCAAGAGAAGCAGTCGCCACACTTCAACAGACTTTTCTTCGCTTGAATAAAGCTGACCGATATTATTTGCTGTGTGGGTATCGGTCCGCAGAGTACCGTCATGTCGGCGAATCTTTTAGCTCCTGGTTGCTTGAATCAGGGGCATATATCCCTTGGACACACTACGCAAGCCGTCTCTCAATGTTGACCCTCACCACCCTCTCCAAAGTCGAACCCCTCCCACGCCAAACTTATAAGTACACCAACCCTTATTCCCGTTACAGAGGAACCTTCCCCTATACTCTTAAAATGCTATGTCAGACATAACCGCCCTGAAGTCTTAAAAATTACCCCCTCCCCCCGTGGAAAAAGTTATAGGCCTACGCTTTAAGCGTAGTCTTCAATGGACGTAGTTCCTCTGGCATTATTGTTACATTATTGTTTGTGGCCACATGGACGGAGGTCCGGATTTATAATGCCGGAAAACATTCTATTTTGATATGCGATTTGGTGCATTCCGCGGCGCATTATGGCGAGGAACAGTTAGACGAACTTGAGCTGAATTGGCGTTGTGGCAAGATTTTGTTTACTCTGTGGACTTTGCATTTATTAGGCGTCTCGTGTCGAGTCGAGTGGAGTCGAGTCGGCATGATGACTGCATGCCATAGTTGTTCCGCACGTTCATTGCGAAAATAAAGTGCGTTAAAGTGCGTTGAAAAGTGCGTTTATTATCAGTTTTAAGCTATGTTCTGTGGTGTAATCGCATCTTAAAAGCTAGAAAGTAAGTGTAAGAGGCTGTTGTGAACTGAATACTGATACTCTAAGCTGTTTAGGCTGTTATGAAAGGTTTTGAACATCACTGATGTATGTATTTGCTTACTTAAGATCCAATATCAAAACACGAGATTTTGTCATGAGATTACCAATTAAAGAGCTGAAATTAGAACCTAGAAAAACAAAGTGCGTTCACATAATAAAGTGCGCTAAAGTGCGCCACTTTTTGCCAAAAATACAGTGCGTTTTGCACACGCGGAACAACTATGCTGCATGCACATCGAAACACGAGCAGCGGCTGTTGTCAGTGTCCGCTCCAAGTCAAAAGTCAGGTACAGCGACTGGTTGCTGCAGCTGGGCAATGCTTCCGATTGAAGTCAGAGGATGCTCCGAAGGTATATTGAGCATCTGCGTCCGACCGACCCCTCCGACCGACGTCCGTCGACGTGTCCGCTTCCACTCGAGATTGCGATAAAAAATTTAACAGCATCGGCTGTCCGCCTTGTCAACGTGTGCCCGAGCGTAGGTCACCGGCGCCGCTGTGGCATGAATCCAGTGCCGATCTGTTCACCAAAATAATCACCCGGGACGTTCGACGAGTTCTAATAAAGCGCTGCGGACTCTCTGTTGTCCCGGATGCAAGTCATCGACAAACAGCTGACAGACGACGACGTGGCTCAGCGGGTCTTTGACGACGGAAAAAATAACAGACACACACTGCTAAAAATAGCGCGTTAGGATAACGTCGCTTAGACACGATACGATATAGTGAGAAAATATTAACGTTCGCTCAAAAACTAACGATTGTTCAGCTTAGCATATATTCATTTATTACTCGCCATAAATTATATACCATATCAGCAGCAAACGTTACAACAAACTTAACTAAAAAGTTCTTAAAGCCTGTCCACACTGTCGCAGAAAAGTGCGACAATTTGTCGCCGTTGTCTCGCCGTTTTCTGCGACAATCGCAGTTTTCTGCGACAGCGTGGACAGGGCTTTAACTAACAGGCAATCATCATCATCATCATATGGTTTCAAACTTTTAAGCCGATCGTACTGCTACAGACGCAGTATGATCTGTTATTGGCGTAATCCTGTTGTCCGTCCGTCTGTCCGTCTGTCTGCTGTCTGTCCGTCTGCCTGTAACGCTGTGCATTCTGGCTCTAGGGGTCGGTGTACTGGGCTAAAAGTTGTACCAGCGTGTTCCTAGCAGGCATGTTCATATTTGTCCCTTCAGACATTTGCTGTAAGATGTATCGTTTAGCCACAAAACGCACCACAAAAACGAGTCGAAAAAAAACGCAAGCGTGAGTTTTTTCACGACCACGTGCGTGTATTGGTTTATGGCGATTACTTACTGTTGACCCGCCGTGGCCTAATTTCGTCGTCACGCTTGAATGGATTTAGTGAGTGCGTTCATAAATGAAACGCTGAGATCCGATTCTTCCGTTCCAACCGCGCTGATAGGCCTTAACTTGTAACCACCGGTTTGATAGTTCGCCAGTATAGTTTATGAACGCCCGGCTTCATCTGCACATGGTTTTGCTCTTATAACAGCGCCTTTATTAACATTTTATTCACAGGTCGAGACGCTGCGATCACAATGAATAGCGTTAAAATAGATATCACGCAGTAGTTGTTTCATCCGATCGTACTCTTGCATGCAGTACGATCGGCTATCACAGCAATAGCTGAGCTTCTTGTTGATAGTTGTGACAGAAGTCAGAATTGAATGGAGACGGTTTACCGCTAGCCCTACCGCGGAAACACAAAGAATGAAAATTCGTAAAGAGCCAGCAAGTATATTTTGAGCCTTTCGACGAAACTGAATAGTATTCCGGGAGTTTAGTCGCGTTGTTCAGTATGACAGCATCTACGAACAGCTGCTGAGGACGGAAAGTCTCGGTTTGAGCTTTTGTGACAGCGACTGGTGATGGATGTGTGGCCGTCGCGCTCCACCGTATGTGATCATACACCCTTCCATTTACTCCTCTTTCCCTCTCTCCCGCCAAAATCTCCTGCGTGCAGATTGCTGCTCCACGACAGCAGACGCTGTGGGCGATGCTCAAGTCACTGACCTCATGGTCAACGCCATTTGACAGATCTCTGTGCATTACATACCAAGTAGTGGCGACTAATTGTGACGCGGTTGCAGTATTGCAGCGCCAAGTTTGACACACGAAGGTAACGCCTGAAATGCCCTGAATCCAACTCTTTGAATAAACGCTACTTCATTTTTTGTTCACTGAGCATGTTTACAAACGTATGGAATAGTTCCGTCGACTGTGAGAGAAAATTTAGCACATTGGTAGTGCTAAATCGCGGGCACTACCAAAATATCTAATCTATTTGGCACCATGGTGAGTGATTTTGTCACACTTGTGGGGGTGGGGCAGGCGCAAAGGCTAAGTAAATAATATTTATGAGCTGCATCATTCTAATTTTCTTATAGCAAAGTACTGATACAGACTGCAGTCGCACTCAACACGGGCGCTTTAAAATATAAGTGAGGTATTTAAATATTGTGGTCTATATGGTCTATAGACTACAGCACGTGGCTGTAGGCCTATGTCATAATCGATGCCATATGGCATGTCAGTACTCCAATGTGCTGGCCTACGGAAGGTAGAGATTATTTAATTGGTTTATGGCGAGAGAAACTTTAAGTTCATTAGCAGCGTCAAGCCGTGATTCCAACGCGTGGATCTGCTTTCAATATTATCGCATGCATACGGTACCGGCCGCATTCGTTGCCCGCTATTTAGACCGCAGTTTGCACGTGACCTTAGGGCGCTTCTAGGATTTTCCTTCTTCGAAGCCGGATCTTCCGTTCTCCTCGAAATGCTTGGCATTACCATAGTTTATGGACGTCAGCCTCGTCAGGTCATCGCAGCTGAAGATACCGAACCAGCCGCCGACTGGGTAGCTACAACGTCTAACCGCTTCGTCTCCGCGGTTCACGATCAGTGAGTGTAGAAACAGCCGTGATAGCCGCATTCCTTGTAAGAAACATGTACCTACCAATGTACTAGGCCAATAGATCGGGAACTAGCGAAGCGCTGTTGTGTAGATGCCGGCCAGACGCTTCGTTTTCACTCACCAGGTGGCAGCACATTTCTGCGTGAAATGACGTCATGGTTGCTATTTTTCAAACGATGACGTCAAATCGAAATCCGACTCCGTTAAACGATGCGTATTGACGCTAAGAACGTTCAAATTTCATCCCGATCCGATTTGACACTTAGGATTTTTGAAGAGGTCGCCCCAAGAAAAAGAAGAAAAAGAAGAAGAAGAAGAAGAACAACAACAACAACAACAACTAGAAGATGAGTCAAAACTGAATGGAATGACCTAAATATTATGGCAGTGTCCTTCCCCACTCGCACTTAATGGTTTATGGTGTTTTCGTGTATGAGACATTTAGCACAGCTTGCTACCGCTAAGTCGTCCGCTAACTGTTTCTGTGCCACACCTCTGCTAATCCCGATGTCGTCTCTTGGACTCGGTTGGAGTAGTTTTGGTAGTATTCGTGCAAA
>Ga0056131_1000125_pt1 | contig 15146 bp, 9 predicted proteins | sample WorMetLIZISLAND1_2_FD_67480 | JGI IMG/M metagenome (GOLD analysis project Ga0056131, IMG submission 67480) | Marine gutless worms symbiont microbial communities from Max Planck institute for Marine Microbiology, Germany - Olavius clavatus LIZARD... ...
ATTGTGTTGCAAAAATGAAAAAGATCTTGGAGTGTGGATAAGCAACGATTTAAAATGGAGTAAGCAATGTAGTAGTGCAGCAAATGAGGTGATGTCAGTCTTGGGAATGATTAAGAGATCATTCAGCTACATCAGTACTGAGAGTTTTAAGATACTGTACAATACATATGTAAGACCTCATCTGGAATATTGTGTGCAAATATGGAATCCATACCTCAAAAAGGATATAGTATGCCTTGAAAAAAGTCCAAATGAGAGTGACAAAACTAGTTCATGGTTTTAATAAAATGTCATATGAACAGAAATTGGAAGCTTTGGGACATACTCATTGCAGCGAAGAAGACTAAGAAGAGGCGATCTCATTGAAACGAATGAAATTCTCACCGGCACAGAAAAGATTAATTCTGAAAAATTATTCCAGAAAGCAATAACTACCACTTTGAGGGGCACAGTTTGAAACTATACAGTAGTGGTAGGGTGTCGGACTTGTAATAAACAGGTTGCGAGTTCAACTTTCCGGCCGTGCATTGCCGGGTTGGTACTTAGATGGGTGGCCGTCTGTATGTGGGTAAACCATCTCGGTATGTAACCAGTCACCTAGTTTAACTCAGCCTTCCGTCCGTCGACCGTCAGGGGTGGGTAAATCGAGTACCGGCCTCTGGCTGTGATTAAGGCAGATGTTGACTTGTGTCGGGTGGCAGGTGTGATCCCATATAGCAAGGGGTGACACCCCATAGCTATGAGATTGAGTTTCATTAAGAGCTCTACTCTTCTTAACTTTTTATAATGAGACATTGTGTGATTTTGTGTTTATGTTGCTGCTTTTCAGATGCAGCCAGCAGTCATTTGTGTCATTTATCCACTTTGAAAGCAGAATACCAGTAAAGCCCGATGCAGCTGTCCAACTGCTACATGATTGCTGACTCCCTTGTTGCTGTCAGCCAGTGCTTCATTTAACTGCACTGTTGTTGATGCCAACTGTACATGCATATTGCATAATGACGACACTTCAGCCACAGTTTGCTATGGACAGCATGGAATGTATCCCAGGCAGCATGCCAGTCAAGATGTACCAGCATAGCAGTGGATCATTCAGGCCACATTTACTTGCAGTGTCTAATAGTGACATCGACAGCCTCGGTGATCTTCCGGATGTTGGTGCTGATCTAGAGCAGTCCGGTATTTTGGATACCGCTGCTGATGGTGGGACTCCAAATAGTCTGAAAAGTTTTGATATGAGTGACTTTAATGTGGAGGACAGTAGTGACAGCCTACCATTTGATGGAATCCTTGGCCTTCCAGACAGAACGTCTTCTGCAGTTCCACAAAATTTGCTTCATTCAGGTGGAATATTGTGTTCTGATGGATGGGGGTCAGTGCCATTTTTGGCACAATTTCCATTGGAGTCAGCAATGCAGAAGCAAGATTTGGCAGTGCTTGGGGGACCAAATTTATTTGCTCCAAATTTGCCTGCAACGATGCATCTTGTGGTAAATAAGGGTATCGTGTCAACCGTTTACAAACCAGACGGAAGCTCAAAGTTTGTAAGTTCCATTTTGTCTGGAAGTGATGAGAACAGGAAGTTGGCATCTCGCAGTCGCAGCGTAAAGAGCAAATTGTCTGATGGTTCTGGACCGGGATTGCCAAATAACAGGGATGCACCGGAGTACCAGAGAGTTATGGATATATTGACCGAGTATCGGGTCCAGATCGCCGAGAAAAGTGCAGAGTCGCTGATGCCCTGCAAGCGAAGGAAAAGTCGTCCACTTGTTGATTCGGTCGAAGCTGCGAAATCCGGTAGCACAACTCTAAACCAGTCTGGTGCTGTGTCAACCAGCCGACATAACCTGGGAACATGTTTCCAACTGCCTTCGCTCCAGTGCGGATCAGTGACTGAACTGTTTGGAGATATATCGAGTTCAGATTCTGTTGCTAGCAGTGGTTCAGCCATTGATCTGCCACATCCGTCAGAGCAGAACATCGTTAGCATTGCCTCCACAAATGGTCATTTTATTGTTAGTCCTAAACCGGTGACAAGTCGTGCCTTGGATATTGCACTTCCACAAACTGCAGGGTCTCAGGAACTCTCCTATGATGAGATTAACTCCATTTCAAGCAGTAGTCATTGCAAAGAAGATACATTTCAGTATTCAGAGCCATCATTTGTGGCTTCTAGCAGTGTGTCTTCTGTGGAAAATAGTTCACCTGATAAGTCGAGTGACGTTTCTCCGAAGAGTTATACAAGAGGATTGGAAGCCGTCCCCCAGTGTCAGTGTTCTGATACTGGTAGGTAGTGGTTTTGAATAGTTTACTACAGACATGTGACAACTGAGTATATATCTCATTGTAGATTTTAGCTGATCAGCTATATTGTCTGTCTGTGTGTGATGCTCTGAATCAATTCTTATCGTAGCTTAATAGCCTTGATCTTACCAGTTGTTTTTATCTGTTCTGTTATTTTCTCTACATAGTTGTTTTTACTCAAAGCATTTAAGACACTGAATGGCCTTTTATGTGCTGATGTGCCATGTGGCCGAATGATACATCCTGCAGTAAAAGTGTCTGAACAAGTTATATTCCTGATTTTGTTATGTAAGAATCATATGATGAGAGAAGATGGTCCGTACTACACTCAGCTAGGAGCAGCAGCATCTGTAGATTTTGTTCAGCATTTAATGGAAGTGCTTTCCTAGGAAAACTTTCAACCCCTATACTGACCCCGATTCCTCAAACTCTCCACCCCCAAAATTTTCACTTGTGGAATAGTCTGACCACTTTTGTTCCAGACAGCTCAGTATGATTGGCTATTTCAGCAACAGCTGCACTGTTTAGTGTTCATTACATTTTATACATGCAATGCACTGTGTTCGTTTATTGTTCATAATTGACAGCATTTGGTAATTTATCACTTAAATTTTAAAGACTGTTGTGATAGTATTTGAATAAATTGGATATTAATTTATTCATCACTAAGATTGCTTTTTGCTAATTTTGAGATTACGTGATAGTGTTATGTTTCTGATTTTGTTATGTAAGGATCATATGATGAGAGTAAAGATGGTCCGTACTACACTCAGTTGGGGGCAGCATCGAACATAGATGGTGTTCGGCAGTTAATGGAAACACGGTGAGTATGTTGTGAAATGTCTTAGATTAATGTAGCATAGAGGAGGAAGATTCCACCTAGACCTAGGTCCATTACAAGGGAGTTCATTCCCTGTAGTGTAGACCTTTGAGTCAATTAAGCTAACATACAAGTTGGCCGGATGGCCGGCTCAGTTAACAGCCAATGCTTTTAACCAACTGGCTCAGTATGTGAACAGGGCCTACTGTTATGCAGAACTTGCCATTTTCTTCCCTAGCAGTACTTGCTAGTACTTATTCTGCCTACTCATGGAGGGATGACCAGACATTATCTGCGAACGGTCACCCGTCTCACTACTTACCCGGCTGAGCCGGCTCAACTTAGAGTAACTTCGTTGATGTTACCACTAAGCCAAACCACCAGATTTAGATTAATGTAACATAGATTTTGACTGATGTCTCCCATGTGAAGTGATATTTTTAGACTTCACCTTTTTTAAAGCTTTGTCTTATCTTATTATTTTCATTCTTTTCCCACAAATTGGCTTTCCGACCCCTCCAGTAGAAAACATCTTTTTGGTGACAAAATTGTACAGAGGTGAGGAAGATTATTGTAACTGTTATGTGCCGTATCATGTAACATAATAGAGAGTTTTCATGGGTCACATTTAACAATGCGTCGGACTAACGGACTGCTAACCCTAACCCTACTCCTAGTCTGTTAATCTGTGACAATTTTTGTAGAAACTCAGTAACACGAAGCCCAGCTGTTGCTGAGATGGGCAATTGTTCTGAGCACAGTGCTATATATAATTAATCATCACCTCAATGATAATACTGTCCCATATTTGTAGCAACATAAACAAAATGGTCACATGATCGTGAAAGCGACAAGATATAATAAGTAAGTAAAATTTCGAAATTTTGGTGTGGGGAGCTTTAGGGGATAGGATTATCGTAGCAGGTTGAAATTTGTAAAATCAAATTCTTGGGAGGCACTTCCTACTCATTTGTTCAGACACTTTTGCCGCAGGATGTATCTCAGTGCACAGTATCACAAACAGACAGACGACAGTATGATGCCTGTAGCCAATCACACTGGGTGGCAGTACGATTGGCTGAAACATTGAAATATTAATCCTCTATGTTGATATGGCTGTGATCATATTGTGCATCTGTATAAGAGGCTGTATGAATGTCAATGTGTGCATACAGGCTTGGCATTCACGGTGATGCTCTGAGGATAGAGAAACTGCTATATGTTAGCAAGGAAGGCAAGAATCCTGTCGGTTGCCCAATGGCAAAGTGGGTAAGTGAACTTAACAATACCTGAAAGTGAACTTAACAATACCTGATCACCTGATGGCACGATTGATATTCATGCTATTTCTTTTTCCTGTTATGTTTTGTTGGGTAGTCTAACTGAGCTGTTGTTGTTTCTTGTCTTTACTGAATTTTCATTTGTGTATTGTAATTTTAATTGATTTTAACACACAACACTGTTGGAGGTTGGTTGGTTGGTTGAGTACTTTCAGTTCATAGGTTATACCATGACTGTAGATAGAACATTTATTAATAGGATATTGGAAAGTGTTGACAATCAGAACATCATTTATTTTATTAAATCATCTCATTTTTACAGTCATCTACAGGATGGTCCAAAAAAGTAGACCTGATTATTATTGCAATAACTTCGATAATTTTTGTCACATATACACTATACGAAATTAGCAGCCCTATAGTTAGCCCACCTAGCACAGTTTATGTAACTGCACTACCTTGTGAAGTCATAGTCTGGTAATGTAATAAGAGTTTAGATGGCTGATGCTGACGGTAGATTCTGCGTCGTTTCAGTCCGGGGGAGAAGGTGTTGTGCTTGGTTTGGCAGCTTCAAAATTAGCCACTGGAGGATATATAATTAGACCACCTAGCACGGTTTATGTAACTCACTACCTTGTAAAGAGTTAAGATTCTTGACGCTAATTGTAGCTTCTGCATCGTTCCGGTCCGGAGGAGAAGGTGTTGTGTTTGGTTTGGCAGCATCGAAGTTAACAACTGAAGGATGTATAGTTAGACCACCTAGCACGGTTTATGTAACTGCACTACCTTGTAAAGAGTTAAGATGCTTGGTGCTACTTGTAGATCCTGCGTCATTCTGGTCCGGATGAGAAGGCGCTGTGTTTGGTCCGTCAGCGGCGTGGTCACACATGTCAGACGGCTGTTGTTATCATTGCGGTCATCCTGTGGGAAGGACTGGACACTGACCATGCTGACCAATGCTACGATTACTTGACTGACGTTCTGCCGAATGACGGAGTGGAAACAGAGCGGCGCTGTGGGCTCAATGAACAGTGAGTTCAAGTTTAAGTTAAAACACATTTCTAAAGCGTTCTAAGAACTAAGCTAGGCTAAGACATGTAATAATAATAATAATAATAATACAGTATTTATATAATGCCATGAAGACTGATGATGAAGTCTGAAGACACAGAGTTAAAAAAGTAAAGTAGAATAATTTATCGCAGTTCTAAGTGATCCGATCGCTGCAGAACCGCTACTACAATACTCCCCTTGTTCATTGGACCCATGCCATTGGCTGCCACATACAAGCGCATTAACATGGTACCAAATTATACTGCTTGGTGAACAGAGGCACATTGGTGTGAACAACTTGCCCAAGGTCGTTGCCTGACAGTGAAGCTTCCGGGAGTTGAACCCGCGACCGCTCGATCACGAATCTTGACTCGCTAACCACTACACCACCAAGGCACTTAAAGATACAGAGGCACTGGCCACATTACAGATGCTGCTTGTCTCTGAAAGCAGCAGTGAAAAGATGTCTTGGATTTGTTTCAGTGTCGTCGTTGTTGAGTGTTGTTTCGTAAATGCTACTTCAGAGGAAGAAATGATTATGTGAAGCACAGCTGTCACTAAGTAGGCCGGTTATACTGCATACAATGTATGGTATAGCTGTACATTCAAACTGCCGAAAATGCCGCGTCTGACCATGCTGCCCACAGCTATTCCAGACGTGAAAATTTCGGCAGTTTGCTGTATGTTGTGCCTCAGCATTACGTCCGAAGAAGTGAATAGGAAGTGCCCTCTTAGGAATATGACTGTACAACTTTCAACCCCTACACCGACCAAGAGGGACGCTATACATTTCGTCACAGACAGACAGACAGACAGATGACAGTGTGATGCCAGTACTAATATCACTACTCATATGAGCTTTATCAGTTATTGATGAGGTGTCTGGTGTGGCTAAAACAGGAGAACTTGTGCATGTCAAGGATGGGATCCAGCAGTCGGTGGTGTTTCATTCACTTATGGTTGTTTGTGGTCAATTTTCCACGGTGGCTGCAAGTTTGCACGTAGTCCAAATGCACGACGGTTTCGTCTACGAAACCAGCTGAAGGTAGATGACGTTATTTATGTTTTTCTCATGCCCGGTTTTATCAACTTGGGATAACCTGAGAAACTCGAGTTATGTCTGGAGTAAGGAACAGCAGCATTTTATTAACGTAAAATCTCGGATTATCTTCGGAATAATTCGCGCTGAACTAACCCGGCATTAATCGCGGGATAACCTCAGAATAACTCAGAATGACCAAAATAGCCGCTCAGAAAAGCGTCACATCGATGACTAAAAATGATAATTTGTGGGAATTAGCTGCATCTTACGTGGACTTATCTCCACAAACGTATTAAAAATTGTTTCGAGACGGTGCCAACCCCTTAGCATATATCGACAAGTTGAGTTTAGTGCACTATTTCAAGCTACGAAGCACATTTTGCCGATTTTCCCACTACAGGAGTATGTTATATTGTCGACAAGCTATCGGCATTCGACACAGGGTTCAAATATTGGCCTACTGTAATTACATTGGTACGGCCCGCCTGGTGGTAACTATTTATAATTCTTGGACAGCTATATCTTGCCGCCATGTGAATTCTGCCTGTTGTCCGAGTTGCATTTCCCTGACCCTGTGCCAACTTGTCGATAAACTTGTCCCTACTTGTCCGATGTGTCAATAGCTTGTCACTAATATATAACGTACATCCATTACATAATCGCCAGGCAGCTGTACATCGCTGTAGAACTGCAACATACATTTTGTTTCTTTACTATGTGTATTTATTTATTTATAAATTACACCACAGATAACTGTCAGATGATTATTATTTTTTATAATCATCGCTTAGTTAGTTTATGTGATACTTATGAAATATTTTTGACGTGAACACCACATTGAACTAGCACGAGGAAAGATGTCACGTTGACCAGTCAGGTGCTTGGTTACAAAGATAGCCCATTAATAGCCCAGTTAGCCGAGGTTAGTTGTTCCGAGGTTAGAAAATGTTCATAAAACGCCAAAACTTAACCCGAGAATAACCCTCACGTTATTCTGATCTCAGAATAGCTGTTCCGAGGTTTAACCCCGAGTTGATTAAACTGGGCGTTAGAGTTTGACAAAACTGGAGAAGTTAGGTGCAGTGTAAACAAGTTACAACTAGCACATTGATGACGATGACTACTATTACTACTATTGCTACGAGGATGATGACAATGACAACAAGACCTGTTTAACTGTTTTGGTTTTAGTCCGGTTTACGTCAGATCTCCATGGTAGGACTTTTAAGGATTGTGCAGGACGTTGTTTACAGCCAAATGCCTCTATTTGATTCTACTACAATCTGTCTGGTCAAATACAGGGTCTAACTTATGTCTAGCGAAAGTATGACCTTTGACCTCACTTACCCCATTACACATCATTGACTGACCCAATTACCAGTGACCAAGAGACTCATTTCCCATTATGAAATAGTCATGTTCAACATCAACTGACAGCTTACAGCGGCTCAGGGTAATAATAATAATAATAATAATAATAATAATAATAATAACCATGACAATGTTTATGGTGCTGTCATCATGACTCAGAGTCATTGCGTGAGTTCACCCAGTTCACGCAATGAATGCAGAACAACGCCAGATAGCGGTCGACCTTTGGACCAAGCTGATGGACTTGAGCCATGGGCCCGCCTGTAGGCTGCTAGGAAACTACATCCACCATTGCCATTTTGCCAGCCCAAAAGCTGATAGTCATTTTATCACCCGCAGAAGGTAGAAGGCTGAGTCAGCCTAGATGGCTGGTTAGTGGTTACGATTTACCTGCCCACAAGCAGTCACCCCCCCATCCAAGTAGTAACCGGGCCCAGTGTCTGTTAACTACGTTGATTGAAGCCGACATGCTAACCACTACACTATGCCATTACCCATGTTGTCCATGTTGTTATATTAACAGGAGGCAGAGTTTGAGAAATGCATAGATACATTGGCAACAAAGCTGGCTCCACTGTGTGAAACTGCTGTGCCTGATGCCTACAAGAATATGGTATGTACATGACTTCACTGGTGATATATTTATGTTATTTTAGCTATATGCCTACATACGAATAATTACATAATAACAACACCAGAATTAGGGACCACAGTTTTCAATTACGGTGTGTGTAAAATTTGCCACAGTGAGCTGTGGAATGTGACAAACTGGCCTGCGGAATGTGGAAAAATTTACTGCAGAAAAGCTGTTGTCCAATGTTGAAATATATTATTTATTTGAGAAATAACATTGTACAAATGACAGTATTTGTGTGCTGAATTTGTTTAATCATTTCTATTTTATTAGTGTTGTTGCTGTTGTTGTTGTTGCTGCTGCTGTATGTTAAGTGTTAAATGTAGTCATGATTATACACCGTGTTCCAAAAAAAAACCAAGCCCCCAAACCTTGGATGGCAGTAACTTTGTCAAATCTTAACCGATTTTAAAAATTCTTTCACTGACAGACTCAGCAGGAAATTTGCCATAAGTGCTACGCAGACAGTCTACCACACCTAACGTATGTTGCTACACTACCTTGTGAAACATGAATGACCGAAAAACCAACGTTTCGTTGGTTTTTCGGTCATTCGTGTTTCACAAGGTAGTGTAGCGACATACGTTAGCTGTGGTGGAATGTCCACACAGTGCTTACAGCAAATTTCCTGCTGAGTCTGTCAGTGAAAGAACTTTTAAAATCGGTTAAGATTTGACTAATTTACTGCCAAAGTTTGGGGGCTTGGTTTTTTTGGAACACGGTGTAGTGTCCAAAATGACAACGCACTCCATGGGCACTGTATAAATGAGAGAACAGTGAGAAAGTGTGATATGAAAGTGAGAACTTTGTGGAGAGATTGTGCACCACCTTGGCATTGTTGCCGTCTCAGTCTGGAACTCCCTACCATCTGGTATTCACACATCTCACACATTCTGTCGTCTTCTTAAAATCCACTGTATCGGCCAGGCCTTCAGTTCCCCCTAGTGGCTCGCACAAGTGTCTCAGATTTGGACTCTGGCTGACACTGTGCACTATAAATGATTTTATTTACTCACTTATGCTCTGAAATGGGAAGGTTATTATGGTGTTACTTACTGTAAAGTTTATGATGCTGTGAAATAGGAAGGTTATTATGGTGTCACTGTGAATGTTATAATGGTGTGAAATGTTGAGGTGGAGTATGATTCGGTGGCCGGTAATTGTCGACTTGGTTCATCTCCATCAGCTCAACGTCGACCGTTCTCTGGTGTGACCGCCGTCCTTGATTACTGCACGCATTCACACAAGGACATCAGTAACATGCATGCTGGCTGTACTGCGGTATGATCCTGATGCTGTTGCCTGTGTGCAGTAGGCTTAAAGGGTTAATCAGTCAATTGGTCGATCAGTGTCGAGTTTTATACTGACCTAAATTGTAAAACTACCGCTAGGTCCACTGGGGAAAGTTAGCTAATGTCCAGGAAATATCTATGAAATGAGTTCGAAAGGAGTTGGGGGGTTTTCAGTCTTTTAGTATGTAAACAGCGACTCGGCAGTGTGTATAGCTATTTATGGAACTCCCTGTCAGTGCTATGGGATGTCACTTTCCATATGTGTTACCTTCCTCCCCACAGAAGTAACCTCAGCCAGACAGTCTACCTGCTCTGGAGGGATAGAAGACTGAGTTGACCTAGGTGGTTTGTTGCATAATGAGAAGTTTGCCTTTCACTAGTAGTAACCAGACCAAGTGTAGAGCAACTTTGTTGATTGAAACCAATGTGTTAATCTGTGGTGGGTATGGCTTAAGTCATGTATGCTGCCATAAAAAAGTTTGTCTTCATTTTGTTGCAAAATATGGACATACAGTATTTCTTATGAATGTCGAAGGTAGAATTGTGTAGTGTTTGAATGTTTATTAATTGCAGGTGGTTTCACTGACCAAACATCGTGGTGATGGTCCGCCCGATGATGAGCAGCTTCATGTTCTACCGTTCTGTGCTCTAGACTCGTCACTTTCCTCTGGGCACGGTAAAGGTGTTGAGGAGCTGAGTAGATATCCAATGACCATGCGTATCAGAGACAAGCCGTACCAGCCGCAGCCCAGGTACAGGTTCAGCAGTGCCCGCAGCAGCAGCCGGAAACAGAATATGAGTTCACCAGGTGGCAGCACTTTTAGAATGAAGGCAATGAAACGGAAACATTCCTGTGACGATGTTCTGTCGGTCTTCCATGGACCGGAACTCGGCGTCACATCTGAGCCGAGCGGTGTGATTGATGACTCGGTGTCGCGGGAAATCGGAAGTGTATTCCGACAGAGAAGCCTTTCTCTGGCTGATACGGAACATTCGCTTTATTCGCCTGATTCAGGAAGTCGCTCGGAAATCATTCAAGTCCCAGAAACCATGTTGTCACGGTACAGTATGCCGTGCCCGGTGGATGATCCAAAACTGGACTCTGGTGTTGCAATGGACCCAGTGGTGGAGCCATCACTGGGTAGAGATTCATCTCTATTAACCACAGCAACTGTTGATGATATGCCTGGGATCAAGTCTGAGCCGTGCCCAAATGTAGGTAACGTCCATATGAATAACAGTATTAACAGCTCATCCGTACAGCAACAGGCTGGGACAACTTCCGAGATGGAGACAACTGGTAGTGGTAGTGGTGACTGTCATTGTGGTATTGAGGCTGGGACCGGGAATGGTGAGGTAAGTTTTCATGTGGCTGTGAATGATTTGGACTGTGAAGAGTACAAATCGTGCAAAGTACAAAATGAAGAGTACAAAGTAGTACAAAATATAGATGAGAAGTACAAAATGTCCACAGCTCAGACTGGTGAGATGGTTGCAAACTTAGATGTGGAACCAAAAAACAAAGAGTTGATATCTCAGTCGCACAGTGCCGGGAAAATTTCTAAGAAGGACTGTATCCGTGGCCGTGACGTGGACACTGACTGTGCAGAAAGCTTCCTCGATGCAGATGTCGGTGGTGTGGCGGTGGCTCTGACACACGGCTCGGTGATGTTCGAAGTTGCAAAACGCGAGGTGCATGCGACGACCATGCTACGAAGACCGAGCCGACATTCGCCTACCAGATTGTCATTGGTTTTCTACCAGCATCGAGGGATGAATCGGCCCAATCATGGTGCTCCGCTAGCCAACAAAACTGATCCCCAGGCCAACAAAACGAATGCCAAGTGTCCACCTCACAGCACCCCACCAGCTGTCTCCCAGGATCAGTGTCGTACGGAATTAAAATCCACTGTTGTGAATTCGGCCGATAAAGTTAACCGAACTTGCCCAACACAGTTCATGAGAGTAAACACACTCACGACTACGACCACCGTGACCAAGTGGATAAAGCCGCAGCCCGTGGTGTCTGGACCGTACCAGTGCTGGGGCTAGTACACTGTGTCTGACAGGACACTGCTTCTCTAACCAACACCTGTGGCACCCCGCTTTGTCTTGAGTAAGTTTGTATGCTGCGGCGGTTTTTGTCTCGGCTGGCAAATGTCTCCTATGACACTAACGTGTAAGTGCTTAGACCAGCTTTGCCCACAGGGATGTATTAACCATGAGACGGATGGGGCTGCAACCACAGGCCAACAACTCAGATAGGCCCACCAGGAAGTTAAAAATATTTTACTAAAATTTTTTACTTAAAATTTTTCATCTATTGTATTTTCATTAGAAGAGCCAGAAAATGCACCAGAATACGCATTTTGAGACCTTTAATTGAAAAAGATCTGGGAAGAGGCCTCTCCCAGACTTCTGCCCAGTGGGGAGGGGGCCGTCTGCCTATACTCCACCCCATACGGAGGCTACATCGCCTCCATTCTCAGCCCCGTGCCCACATATGTCTTAATACGTCCCTGTTTACTCAGATACTGACTGAAGTTTTTTCAAAGTCAGTGCCAGTAGCTTCATTTCAGTGATTCCAATGTGTTGTATATTCCATTACAGTGTTGTTAGTCATGAGTGTTGTAATTTATACAGACAGCAGTACAGTCTCTGTTAGTGTCTCGTTGTTGAGATACTTTTGTAATCTACAGCTGTAGAGTCAGATCAGTATTTCTTTTTGTAACTTAATGTAATGTTATGTAATGTAATGACTCCAATGATATTAGTCTGGCATTTATTTCTTTTTCAGTGACTTGGCAACTGCCACTGGCAAAACTGTTGTTTACTCTGGTTATTAGCTCTATTATTGGGGTGTTAGCAGACAAAATGCATGTAGTATACTTGCATTACCCGGTTATAGTCACTACTAAAATGGTGAGTTGTTGCCAGAGAACATTGTGGGGTGAAGGCGATAGTGTGGCTGGCTGGGGCATAGGTGGGTCTGTCTATCTGCAGACTGTGGGTCCAAAGTCCATTCGTTTGGGCAATTATGTTGGCCCCTAATTGCGCCATGCTGCCTACTGCTAATGCGGGTTAGTATGCCTCTTCACATTGTAAACTGCTGCTGTTCTGGTTTCCCTTTATGTGGTGGTATATATATGTCAGGACCTTTAACCATTAGTATCATGTAGTAAAAATGCCCAAAACTCATTTTAGCAGCTCTTTGGGCCAATAGTTAGCCAGTGCTCATTTCCATAGCGAGTATATTATGGGTTACAGTTAATAATGCGTTGTACTAATGGGCTATATCGGAACCCCTACACCCTAGCCGAGTCATCCATTCGCCCGATAGTATGTTAGCCCAATAGCCCATCAGTCCGACAGTTCCATAAAGACTCACATATTGACGACCGTCATTTCATCGTACGACTGCTTTACAAACGTGCTTATTAACTTTTTGTTATTTTTTAAGATTCATCATTTTTATTTTTAAGTTGCGTTCTGTCAACTTTTTCATTGAACGAATATTGGATTGGATTGGATCGATTATACGATTGTTTGATATGGCGTGTTAGTCCGATAGTCTGATTCATTATTAAGAATAACCGTTATGTTAGTCACAGACTCTTCTGTGCTGTTGTTTGGTGACAGTAGTGGCGTATGGAGTGTAAAAACACTTGCACTAACAGTTCCCAATAGTTTAATGTTGTTTCATGTGTCTATTTATTAGTTGTTGCTCAGTGTATATCAAGCTTCATTCAGTGTTTCGTGTCATTATACACGGTGTCGTAAAATATGCCGAATGTTGCTGACAGCCCAGATATTTGGCGTTAAGTGTGTCAGTAGAATTTGATGTGAATAAAAATGCTTTGGCAGAATTGTAAAGTATTACAAGTCCGCTGTAAGTTGACCCCCATAGCACCCATTATTGGCATTTTGGTATTTTCCACGGCATTTTGGAGAAATTTCTGACCCCTTGAGAAATCTAAATACAGTTGTTGAGGTCAGTCACATTTTGAATGATGCATACTATTCAATTTTTATGACTATAGCAGCTTGTATTTTCGTGAGGAAGTGGGGCACTTCTGTACCACTGACCTGCTATTGAAAATATGGCATGCAGACCTGGTTATTGAAAGTGTAATTTTGAATCTGAGAGTGAAAGTGTTTAGGCTGCTGATCTGTTGTACAGTTTTTGTTATGTGTGTGTGAATGTGACTGTTTGAGAGACAGCATTTATAACAAGCCATAATGTTTTGCAGCTCATTTTTCCGAGCCTCGATTTTGAGCATTCAGACTGATTTCTTGGTGTAAATACTTATTCGGTTTATTTTGTATTTGTACGTTCGAGCACAGTGTTTTCTAGTGTTTTTTGTCATAATATATTAGATATGAGTAGCAGTTTTTTGTTGTTTTGTAGTAATGTAGCTAATTTATTCCGCAAGCAGTAATTGTTTGAGTATTTGTTACGTGTTTTGTTGTACTCAGCTGTTGTTTGTTTATGTTGTACAAGTCACAGATTAAGGCTGCATTGACACTGACACGAGTACAAGTTCGGGTATCCATGTGCGGGTTATAGTAAACCCAAGTTTTCATATATTCCAGTGGTAGCCATTTGCATTAATACAAGTACATTTGTTGTTGTCTTGGTGGTGCAACGGTTCGGCATCGGACTCGTGATCGAAAGGTCGCTGGTTCGATTCCCGCCCAGGGCACTGTCAAGTCAACTAAGTCAACTCAGCCTTCCATCCCTCTGGGGTAGGTAAATCGAGTGCCAGCCTGCATGGCTGGGGTTAAGGCGGGGTGTGTTCACTTGTGTTGGGTAGCAGGTAACACTGTGTGATCCAATATGGCATAGCCTTTTACATTGCGAGTATGATTTACACTCATATGGGTTGTTTCTGCAGGGGTCCTGTTTTTATGCAGCCTGTACGAGTAAGCATGTAGTGTTACTCATTGATGAAACTCGCACTGCGACTGGCGGACATCCAGCTGATTGGATGACCGTTGTTACATATGTAAAACTTTTTTCCAAACATACTGTACTTTCTGCACGTGTACTTTCCTATTGTTGCCTTATCCCCGAAGCATTTGCCGCCTATGGGCATCATTGTTGACACTGTGAATTTTCCACCATAAACTACCGTAGTAAATGTCTGTGTGTGTGTGTGTGTGTTTAGTATTGTGTTATATGTTATAGTGTTTGTCTTACTAGTTTATCTATGATGATTTTGGCGTCATAAGTATTATTTTGACGCACGGTGTTAGGTTCAGATCGGCGATCTGTTAACAGGCGCCAAAATTGATAGGTTCAGATCGGCGATCTGAACCTAACCCTAACCCTATCCCTAACCCTAACCCT
>Ga0056131_1000130_pt1 | contig 15032 bp, 12 predicted proteins | sample WorMetLIZISLAND1_2_FD_67480 | JGI IMG/M metagenome (GOLD analysis project Ga0056131, IMG submission 67480) | Marine gutless worms symbiont microbial communities from Max Planck institute for Marine Microbiology, Germany - Olavius clavatus LIZARD... ...
GTGAGTGATTTCATCATTTGAACGGTCGCTGATGTAGGACTATACAGGAAAGCCGTGCTGTGACACAGAAACTGCGCGATGCCGTTGTAAATTTTTTTATCGAAATTTGCAGCGGCATCGCGCGGTCCTCCCTGCAATAGCACGGCTCTTGTAAGTTTAGTTGTGAGAGCCAGTGCAAGTGATTGCCTGGAAAGACTCATGTCATTACTCACTCACTCAGTCCCCTCCCCAAATGCTTTGCCAGAAGTTATGCACCCACCAGGTTTATTGTAGAGTATAATTCATCTGGAGTGATGCAACTACATGTATTATGTAAATGTAGTTACAAAACCATAACTAAAATAATTTAAATGTGTGTCAAACTAAGAATGAAACTACACTCCCTCCTATAAAGATCATATAAACTGAACTGTCATTATAACTTTGTGCAGTTTTTGTATTCTCTGGAAAATTTATCGTGCAATTGTACAGTTTTGCGCAATTTCACATCGGCTTATTGTTATGATACTGAGCATAGCGGATACCACCAACTGAGACCGTGTTTTTTATCCAAAAAAATGAACTTAAGTAAACATGTATAAATTATTTGGAACATCAAAATTGGAACATTGTGGTGTTAGATGTGCTGTCTATGAATCTGCTGTTCGTGTTCGTATGTTGTGATGTACCAGTCAATGTAACTGAACATATAGTGACATTTAGCTTATGTGTTGATTCCACAGTCGATGTTGTTGTAGATTTGAATCACACTGATGTTCCTGATGTACATGCCTATGTTGATCATGATTTAGTGAGCCCCGACAGTGACCGGCTGCACCTGCCAGTAGTCTCTGATGCTTCAAGGACTGCCGGTTTGTATGTGATGTCTTCGTGTCAATTAAATCAGTTGCGGTGAAAAGCAGTTTTGAATGTTGTAATGATTAGGTGTCGATATACCTACTACTAGTTTTAAGTTTCTGTTTTATCGACATACTTTTCTACTAGAATTGTCCATTTTACTCCAGGTCCTTGCGAGAGTGTCTGCTAACTGCAGTTACAGCATTTTACCAAGCTGAATGCTATTCATGTGCAACCGGTGAAATCAAAACAAAGGAAGAAAACTTCTCTGAATTATTATGTAGAAATCTACTGAGGATAGAGAGGTCATACTAGTTGGAGAACTTGACTAATTTTTGTGTCACAGTTCGTGACAAGAACACCCTGTGTTGGAACAATCGTCTGTTTGTGATGTTAGGTACACCTCATGGTGCATCTGAAGAAGAAGGAACAGATACACATGAAACCGTTGGAGCATTTGCTCACATTTTACAGAAAGATGCATTTCTTGTATTTCGAAGTTTATGCAAACTGTCAATGAAGCCGCTGTCTGATGGACCTCCGGAGCCAAAGTAATTGACTCTTGACTTTGTGCTTTTTATTGGAATACTCAGAAAAAAACATTCTGTTTAGTATCTTTTTAAATGTGAGCATTGAAGAACATGTTCAGTATGTTGTGATGCACCAGTCAATGTAATTCTGTTCACAGTGTTTAGAATGTGGCAAAATTGGCTTAGTTTACCATTACAAAACTTTGCTTGCATACCAGGTACTTGTTCAATGTTCAGTCTTTTGTTTATGTGGCATGGAATATTAACATTAGATTTTGATGTATTTAGATAGACTATTGCTGGTTGGTATATGATACTAGTTTATTGTTGACTGTAGTGTTTATATTTCATGTGGTGTGGGAAATATATACACTAGTTTATCAGTGATAGATTTCGATTTGCTTTCATAGACATTTGTTGAATGCTCTGAATGCAGTATGTATTTATTATGTATTTATCCTTAAAGTGATTATCTGTATTTTTGCCATAAAATGCATGTTACTGGTATAAAGTCGTTGGATAACTGGACAGTGTTTGCAAACAGTCTGCCTATTTTTTGTTCATCTGTTCAGTGTCACATTTGCATGCAAGTAGTATCTGTAATGTAGCCAGTGCCTCTATATTTTAGCTTAGGATTTTTTGATGCTTTAGAAATGTGTTTTTAATTTTAAGTGTCTGGTGATTGCTCAGGTCACATGAACTACGGTCGAAGGTACTATCGCTGCAGCTATTGTTGTCCATTCTTCAGAATGCGGGTCCTGTGTTCCAGACAAATGAGATGTTTATCAATGCCATTAAACAGTATCTGTGTGTGGCACTGTCCAAGAATGGTGTGTCTTCCGTGCCGAATGTGTTCGAGCTGTCACTGGCAATCTTCGTTACACTCCTTTCCAATTTCAAACAGCACCTCAAAATGCAGATCGAGGTAATGTGATTCAGTGGTGTAAACATGTCATTATGTGAAAGATTACACAAGTTGTATTGTGTCATAATTCAATTTAAGTGTGATGTCACTCGTTGCAGTAAAGCTGTGTTCTTATAATCATGTACAGTAATTTCCTTACTGCAGTGTTTGCTATAAAGCATAAAAACTTGGAGGTCCATGCATTTGTTGTTACTGGTATTTTAAATCATATTACATGTATTGAATATGACATGTATGCAGTGGAATATTTTGCTGTTGGAATACAGGTGTTTTTCAAAGAAATTTTTCTGTACATTCTGGAGTCGCCTACTAGTAGTTTTGAACACAAGTGGATGGTCATTCAGGCGTTAACCAGGATATGTGCCGGTAGGTCTTATTAGCTTCATTGTTTAGAACCTGTATCAAAGCAGCTCTGGCCTGTAATATGTGTATGGCATTTCCTCTCACTGCATTGTGGGCGTGGAACAGTGTCCCTGCATGTAATGCTCGCTGTTGCATGTTAATATCACAGAGATCACTAGTTAAGTCATGTGGATACTGACACCTTTAAACTTGCTAAGTCTGTTCCTTGATTGCTCCAGGAAAGCAAGTATGGTTTCATAGAAGGCCCAGTAGAGTTATCATGGCCATGTTTCAACTCGACTCATAGCTTTATATGGCATGTGGCTTTATTCCTTGTTTATTTTTACTACATGGCTCTGTTACCAACACTGCAAGGCGATTGCGTTGTTTTGTGGCCATTTTTCTCACTCCTGGGATCTATATAACAATGGTGTAGTGCCAAAACATGCAGTGCCAAAATGCCGGTGGCAATTTGTCCTGGAGATAATTAATCCCGTCACCAAGGTGTTGATAACACCGCTAATACGTAATAATTTTTCTGCCTATCTTGTGTCAGCTTTAATTACTTTTTCCCATATGCGCAAGTGATGCGTTGTTGTTTTGGTTGTTTTGGCATAATGTCATAAATGACTTGAAAAGCGATACTTTGAGTAACTTCCTATGCTTTTATATTTAATAGCAAGTTTTAAACATTTACATGTAAAAAATATTCATTGGTCAGTGTTGTTAAACCAAGAAATGCACAGTATTGTTTGAAATAATGGTGAATTTTTTTATGCAGATGCACAGTGCATTGTTGACATCTATGTAAACTATGACTGCGACTTGTCATCGGCAAATATTTTCGAACGACTGATAAATGATCTGTCGAAGATTGCACAGGGACGGCAAGCAATTGAATTAGGTTTGTCAGCATGTTATGTTGTTATTGACCGCTGTGTAGTCTGAATACTACCAAGTTTACTATGTGAATGGTGACGATATGCCAATGTCACTCTTTATATTTATTGCTACAGAGTGCATCTGTCACAGACATGGCAATGAATCTGTGGCATGGCACTAGCTCTAGAATAGCCATCACTCCAAAATTGCTCCAGTGTATAAGGCTGTCCCACCTAACAGGTGTGGAGACAACTTTTTTGGTGCTGCCAGCAACTATAGTTGATGCTCAGGCTTGATGTCACAGGCGACTATAGTTGACAGCGTGCCCTCAGCGCCAGTGTCGACCGAAATCGACACATATCGCATGCTAGTGGGCGGAGCTTTACTACGCACTGTAGCTACTTTTAAAAAATTAATTGGCGGCGAAAGAGTGAGCCCTCAAACTGATGATGCACTATCCTGAAAGCCATGTACTGTTAGTAACTAACTGTGGAATATCCTTCATATTTTCTTTATTATTCATAGTAGTGTTGACATCTGCACTAGTAAGTCGGGCATTTTTGGTTAAACTGGAAGTCCGCATAATTTGATCAGGATTTGTGTGTCCAATAAATCTCAAAGTCATGTCACATACACGTGACAGTATCTACTGCATATCCAGATGCAATTGAGATCTACTGTTTTTCATAATATTTTAAGAATTTCATATTTTTACTTATCAGCAGTACAGTAGACTTAAACTGGGTAACAGAACTCTTGACTTCATTGCATAATATTTGCATTGTGCAGGTGCAACCCATAATCAGGAAAAAAGCATGCGTCTTAAGGGTCTTGAGTGCCTTGTGTCAGTTCTGAAATGCATGGTTGAATGGAGTAAAGATCTCTATATTAATCCACATTCTCAGTCTAATCTTGGTCAGTATGATTATGTCACATACCTCATAGTATATGTCAATCTGTGTGCATGTATTGATTTTCCGGTAAGTAAAAGTAAGTAATGTCCTTACTGAGCCACATGGCAAATACAGTGCCACTGCATTTCCTTAGCCTTCAGCCAGATGCCATTTTACACTGCAAGACATGAATATGGCCCTAGTGCATTGTGTGCTGTGCCTGTTGTCTCTCCGGCTTTTGCTGGTAGCCTACTCATTGCACTTACCCACGGATGGATGGATGGATGGCCAGGACGAGTTGACTGATTGGCTGGTTACATACCGAGATGGTTATCTGCTCACAGTCACCTATCCAAGTACTAACAGAGTCTAACATAGAGTAACTTTGTTGATCAAGATCACACGTTACCATTAAGCCAAAACGCCACATAATGTTCAAAGTAAAACTAATTAGGTTTGCTTTTGATATGTTTTGTGAAGTTTATTATTAACAGCTATAGCTTGTTACATTGTTTAATATGCAAAAAGTTTTTGGTAATTTTTGAAAGTTATTTATTTTGTCTCATTAGCTTAGAGCAGAATACTAACATTGTAATATAGTTGCAGGTAGTGAGTAAATTGTTGTACTTGTCACATGATGTTAACATACAGGGTTGCATAAGCCATGTCTATCAATGCTGTTGTATGGCTGTAGCACATTTACTGCTGAGGACGTTTTTACCAAAACATACCATATATTCAAACACTGTCAAAAGCACGCTGACACGATACTTCAGCTATGCATTATGAATAGGAAAGAGACTGGTTTATTGTGGAACTGATGTGTGATTCATCTAATCCGAGTTATGTAGTGAGAATGTTGAAAGATTTTTCCACACATACACATCATTTTTGTGGCCGTATTCCAGGTAAACTGGGGATATCAAATTTCCTTTTTCCTTCTCCATTTGTTCCTAACCTGTGCATCTTCTCTGGACAGGCTAAAACTCATTTCCTCTTTGACACTGCTTCCCATGGAGTCTTACATTTCATCTCTCTCCTTCCATAGATTGCCATCACCATAAAATCGTCATTCCCTCTATGTTCAGTATTTCAATACTTGCCACAGTCTGTCTTCAATGTTAAAAGATTTTACTGTGTTGGCATATGTGCTTGTATATACAGGTGGAGAGGCTGTGCCGTCCGAGACTGATTCTGACTCAGGTAAAGGCATGATGACGAGTTATGATAGCGTTAGTTCTCTCAACTCGACCAGCACCAATAGCACTGGGGCTGGACCCGGTCAGCCTCTGACTCTTGAGAACTTAGAGCAGTTTGAAGTGCGCAAGCAACAGAAGGACATTTGGGAAAACGGCATTGAAATGTGAGTTTTGTGCAGTGTTATACTGAATTATTATAATTGGGTTTGCTTCTTGGAAATTTTCTGCATCGCATAGAATGTTTGGACTGAATATGATAAAGATGAATAAGAGGGTGATAGATATTCTGACTTTCTTTTAGTCTAAAATAGATTTGGAAGGAAATGTGATCTGAGTTAAATATCAGTTACATATTACATTTCTGATTCTGTTACTACCCTGAAACCAAGTTTGTTCTTTGAGCATCAGCATGATTTACAGTGCTACTCGAGCTCTCCCAAAATATGTGATTAAGAAGCTCTTTTGCTTTCTTTGGAGTACAAGACCTTTGTGAAATGAATGTGGAAAATGGGCTTGTTAAATGGTGATTTAAGTTTTCATATGTACTCTACTTGTGTAAACTTATTGTCGCAGGTTCAACAAGAAACCGAAGAAGTCAATTCAGTATTTGCAAGAACAGGGTCTTCTTGGCAATCGGATTGATGACATTGCAGAATTTTTTCATCATGATGATCGTCTTGATAAGGTCTGCAATTGTTATATCTTCCACGAATGAGTCTGTTAACGTTGGTTAAGCACACATAAAAAAGTGTGCTTAACCAGCTGTGGTATAAATTGTTATTTTTTGGTGCATTTATTTCTTGTGTATATATCTATAAAAGATGTCTTAATCTTATGTGCTTCCTACTTTGAGGTCCTGGACAATCGATATGCACGTGTAACTTGGATTGGAATTTTTTTTCTGGGAAGGGATGCCCTTCTTTCCAATGCCAGCAACTCCTATGGGTGACAGCATGAACTGAACCTGATTCACTTGTGACATATGGTGTCATGTGAGTCTGTCTTTACTGACGTATTTATTTCTACTGGGTGTGAGACTGTTTCATCTTGTCACTGATCCTTATCTCTTTATAAATCACATGTTAATTTTCTTTATTTGCATTTTGCTATAAATTGTCACATTAAGTGTTTGTTGCCAGCCTAATTGACTGGAATGCTAAGAAGACTATGTATTGCCATTCAGCACGTTTGCATCCTCAGACCATATGGCACTATACAAATGACATTGTTATTATTACCATATTACTAAATGCACTGTATTTTCTCGCATAAGTTTGTAAACAGTTGTTTGGTATTTGCAGCATGCAATTGGAGACTTTCTCGGTGAAAACGAAAAGTATGTTATCTGCTTTTTGTTGATTGTTTATTGTTGCTGTTTTCTGCGGCAGTTGTCACTTAATTAGCTGACCTTTATAGTGCATTTAGTAAGTAAGTAAGTGAGTAAGTGGTGCATTAACTATAAATAACCTTGACAGAGCAAGTATATTGTTTTTTAGCAGCAGTTTGTCTGTTTTTACCTCGTTTGAGCATGTGTCATTGCTAAACAGCATCACAAAAGCAGTTTCAGTAGATGCAGATCTGAAATGCTGATTTATTTGCCAGAACTTTTGCTCAAATTCACACCCATCTGCCAGTTTAAATAGAAACAAGTTGAGAAAGATTTTTGTTTTGCCCAGAATCAAGTAATGCCTGGTTCATTATGATTCTTTGCATTCTAGGCAATGATTAATCTGCCATTTTGCCACTGCATAGAATTTGAGACATGGCAAACTGTAAGAGACCTTCTAATGGCTGCTATTATTAGATTGGTCAGATGTGAAGCAAGTGAAATGTAAGTGAAATGTGTTTGTGGCATATCAAATGTGCAGGTACAACAAGGAAGTTATGTATGCTTATGTTGACTACTTTGACTTTGGAAATATGGAGTTTGTACCAGCCCTGCGACAGTTTCTCGACGGCTTTCGATTGCCAGGTGAAGCACAGAAAATTGACCGACTTATGGAGAAGTTTGCGTCAAGATATTGTGAATGCAATCCCAAGTGAGAATCTTTGTTTGCTGTTTGGAATTAGCACCATTATAATAGTACATTACACAAATTTATTCATTTGTTTTGAATCAGGCAACGTTGCCCATATCAAGAAAGAACATTATTACGAGTGAAAAGTGTTATATTATCCACAAGTATTACAATAACTGTTTGAAACCAGCTCAGACTACTGTTTGAGTGAATGATATTATTTTGAAATGCACTTTTGTTGAAATTAGAAAAGATGGAATATCGACATTTAGGAAGTTTTTTGTACCAGTAATGTGTGCATAAAAGTAAATGTATTTATTAGTTACGTGGTAATTTTCTGAATTAACTGTTAATTTCTGCTTTTTAACAAATTCATTATATAAATGGTCTGTTAATGTGCACTGTAGCAACAGCCTGTTCGCGAGTGCAGACACTGCATATGTGTTGGCCTACTCAATCATCATGCTTACCACAGACTTGCACAGCTCTCAGGTAACACAGCTACTTCTCAGTAGAACATGTTTGTGATATTAGCACGTCTCTAATGTCACCATTTCTACTGCTGCTGAACTTTTGGATCAGGAACTGATCCCATATCACAACTCATCTTGTTCTTGTTGGGGTGATGCTCTTCAAAAGAAGCCTAAGGCTCTGTCGTTTCAAATGGATCACAATGAAATTTGCTAGGATTGTTCTTAAGGAAATATGCGTCGATTTATTGAGTGATTTTCAATTTGACATCACACTTTCATGATGGTGGCTATGACATTATTTCATGCAGAAAAGTGCTGCTATTTGGCGAATGTATATGCAGCATCTGCCCAGTGCCAGCAGCTACATCTGCTGGCTGCCCTTTAGCAATCCTGTTTAAAGTTCCTATTTATTGTACATTCGTACTTGTTACTTCCACCTGCTTCTGCTTCTGCTACTCTTTTCCAGAGTTACTTCAGGCTAAATGTCACATGTTAAGAACATTTGTAGGCTTCGCCATAGGTCGAGAGTTTAAATCGGAGGCACCAGCTCCAAAGGTAAACTTTTGGGAATTGTTTTAAGAACTGGATTTTTTACAGGCTTGATGCCCTTCCTGTCACCGAAAGAACAGCATCAGAGCTGATGATTATTCCGTGTTATGAAATTTGCTGGGTAAACATTGCTTCATAATTTGATTATGCATTCACTGTTGCAGTCTAAAACCTTTCTTTCAGATGTCAGTGTAGCAACAATGTGTCAGCGATAATGGTAGGAAACTATGTTTGAAAGAATGCTTTTTTTGCTTTTACTGATTTTATTGCTTTGTGGCTTACAAATTTCAGTGTAGCATACAGCATTTTGATATATGGTTTACACTATTTAGTGTATATGCTACATAGGTACGAAACAAGATGACCAAACATCAGTATATCAGGATGAATCGTGGCATCAATGATAGTCGAGATCTGCCCGAAGAATATCTGAGTTCAATCTATGATGAGATTGCCGACAATGAGATAAAGATGAGAGTCACATCTCAGGGACGTCCAGGCAAACCAACATCCGCAGCAAGTGAGTGAAACATGGATGTCATTTGTTGTAACTGAAAATATTGTAAATTCAGTCCAAGGATGGTGTCACCTTGAATCCTTGTGAGTGGTACACAGAGGTTGAGAAAGGTTAAAAGGTCGTGTGTAGCTATTAATGGAACTCCGTCTCACAGCTACAGGGATATATGGGATATATGCCATATGGGATCACAGTGTTACCTGCCACCCAACACAAGTGAACACCCCCCAACTTAACGTCAGCCAGATGGGCCGGTACTCGATTTACCTATCCTGTAGATATGGAAGGCTCTGTGACCTAGATATCATTATGTACATGACATGACAGTTTGCATCTGGATTTAAGCATCAGTTGCACAGCCATGTGTTGTGGGAGTACTTACCACATGTTTGTTTCACCACAGTCCATTGCCATGATATTTTTGAGTCATTTTTACATGGCTTGGCAGTAAATTTCTTAGGGGCTCAAGTTCTTGAATTGAAGGACGTCAGCATCTGACATAATCTGGCTGTAGATTATGTGTGTGTTTGCATTAACTGTTTGGCAGTTTGATTTAATGTGTTAAGAAGGAAAACAGTTAACATTTTGACTGTGCTGGTACTGCAGTCATATTTATTCTGCTGCTGCTGACATGTAGCCCAGGCTGTTGAAACATCTTCAAAAAGACCTTTGGAGTTTACTGGAATGTGATTATGTGATGTCCGTAGCCATAGTTATCAAGTTTGTATTGTATTGTGAGCTTTAAATAATGACTGACTTTTTTGGTTCTGTGATAGATATGTTAAATGAACGTCAGAGAAGGTTGCTGTACAATGTCGAGATGGAGCAGATGGCACAGACGGCAAAGGCACTAATGGAATCAGTCAGCCATGTTCAGTCTAACTTCACTAGTGCTACACACCTTGAACATGTCCGTCCTATGTTTAAGGTCGGTTTCACTATTCCGTAGTAGTGTCCTTATTGTGTAGAAAGAGCTTGATGTTTTTACGTGCTGTTTTGTTTGTGTAGCAGCCTGCAGCCATGATTATCATCATTGTATTTATTGTAATTGGTTTATATCATGTCACTCATTTTCACAGCCATTCTGTCTGCTTTGATATGTGAATCAATATTGAACTTTGGTCTGTTAAGTGATTTGACACATTTGTTTGTGTTCAGTTGGCATGGACGCCGCTGCTAGCTGCTTTCAGTGTCGGCCTTCAGGACTGTGATGACCAGGCAATTGCTACACTGTGCCTCGAAGGCATTCGGTGTGCACTACGCATCGCTTGCATTTTTCACATGGAGGTAAATGAATTTCTATCTGACTTCTTAATGCACTTTCCTGCTCATTGTGTCTATTGCAGTTGTACTATACTTGTTAAATTTGATGACATAGTTTACTTGCTTTAGTCTTTTATATGATAAACTATGGACAGCGAAAACTGCCAGATTCAAGGTCATGATACAAGTGATGTGACTTATTTTCATATCCTTAAAGCAACTGTTCATTGTTTTACAGATATGATGCTCTGTTTCTGATGAATGATGGTGACTGTACTTGTAAAATTTCGACCTAGCGAAGTACAGCGTGAAATTGACTAGCTTGCACATTATTCTGTATGTACATCTGTTATTTGCTATGAATGTTTCAGCTGGAGCGTGATGCTTACGTTCAAGCCTTGTCACGGTTCACGTTGCTGTCTGCTACGTCACCCATCACTGAGATGAAAGCTAAGAATATTGATACTATCAAGACATTGATTTCTGTGGCTCATACTGATGGCAATTATCTGGGAAAGTCATGGATGGAAGTAAGCATTAAGTTTCATTTTAAAGTAGACATATGAAGAATGTCTTACAGTATTGTGTCTATGTCTACAGTGTTGTGTCTAAATGCTTATTGCTTATGTATTTGCCGTCTTGACTGAGGCCTACTGTGTATAGTCATTGTAGTTAGTTTAGTGTCTGTAGAAGTTGTTTGATGTGTGCAGATCTTGAAGTGCATATCACAGCTTGAGTTAGCACAGCTAATAGGCACATTTGTAAAAACAAGATACATTACTGGTCCTGGCAACCAGACTTCAGCTGGTCATCCAATTGAAGCTTTTGATCCGGAAGGTAAGCTGTAGTGACACTTGGGATAGACTTTTTCTCGTCTTAATGTGGTGTGTGAGACAAAATTATATGGTTGTTCAGTGACAGTCTACTCTGGTAGTGGTGAATTTAGTTTAGATGATAACCATCTTCAGGTGCACTTACAGCTTATTTATCAAGTGACAGTGAACGCAGGGTGCAGAATAAAAAGTGCAAGAAAAAACTAGCACGTATGCAAACAGTCAATATCTGAGCATCACATACTGCAAAAGCATCCATGTGATAGGCCCCAGATCATGCAGACAATTATTCTAGTAACATCTGATCAGAGCTAACCATATTCCAGTAGCAGTTGTATATGTACTGGTGGCTTAGTTACTCTGGATTGTCTATTTGAAAGCTATATGTATGAAATACACTGTTATTTTATAGTTAATGAGTGGAAAGAACATGCAACTATACTATACAGCATACCATGACACAAACTGAAAGGGATAACAGTTAATCTTTTCTAGCACGATAGTCATTGTGTGAGTCTGTTGTGCAGTGATAGTTCGTGGAGGTCGTATTGACTCAAAGACGATGCAGCACCTGCAGGAGTCGATGGGAGAGACAAGTTCACAGAGTGTTGTAGTTGCCGTCGACAGAATTTTTACCGGCTCGGTGAAACTCGACGGAGATGCCATAGGTTTGTTTTAGTTGGTGGTTGACTCTGTTACTACCATACATAAAACGTACTCGTAGTGCATTATACCATTATATCTTTCAGTGCTTTAATGCTATTTTTTGCATTGCAGGAAAGGCATTATAACTGTAAAAAAAGATCTGCTCCATCAGTCCCCACACATTCATTTTGGTGGGTGTCATAACCAAGATTAACTCTGGAAAAAATGGCCAGTTAGACACAAATCAGAAGTAGTAGGCACATAATCATGGTAGACTTCATAGTAGTAATTTTTGTCAGAGTCAGTTTCATAATGCATTAGTCTGCATTATTTTTAGGTGCTGTGTACACTTTATCTTTCTAGTGTCTAGATTGCATCTTTAAATAATAATGTTGTCTGTTTTGGCATAATTGGATTAAATTTAATGCTTGTATAATGTGTTCATTATGTTGTTGTAGTGGAGTTTGTGCGGGCATTGTGTGTCATATCAATGGAAGAGCTGTCAAATCCATCACATGCGCGGATGTTCAGTTTGCAAAAGATTGTTGAGATTTCGTACTACAACATGGGACGTATCCGTCTGCAGTGGTCTCGGATCTGGCAGGTTATTGGAGAGCATTTCAACAAGGTGTGTCTTCATTATATTTTAGCTAAAGCTTGTATTTTGATAAGAATGGAATGGATGAGTCAGCTGATGACAAGAGAATTCTTTTTGCAGTTCTTCGGAGTGATTGGATAAGCCGGCAGGACGTCCTCCTGACACATCTTAGCGGGCCACCACGAAGAATGACCTATCATCTGACAACCTCAGTATGGATGATGTCACCGAACTGGCACTGTACAAGCCACTCTGGAGATTATTGGCAGCAAGCAGAGCTATGCACTGAAATGGTGCAAGCTGAACAATGACAATGATGATAATGTATAAATATATTGTACAGTTGTGGTTTGATGTGTAGGTGAAAATATATAATGTGTGAAATGTTTCTGTAGGTTGGGTGCAATCCAAATGAAGACATAGCCTTCTTTGCTGTTGATTCTCTTCGGCAGCTGTCTATGAAGTTTCTGGAGAAGGGAGAATTTGCAAATTTCCGCTTTCAGAAAGATTTCCTCCGGCCGTTTGAATACATTATGAAGACAAATCGGTAATGTGTTTCATGCTGTGAGCTACATGAATTTTGTGCCCTTCTTGTAACATACGTAGCATTTTGTTAAGTATAGTCATTACATTAGTATGTTTGTATTAGTTCCTGTATGATATGTGCAGGGCAATATCAGGGACTGACTGAAGTAGTACCTCCATAAATCACAAAATTTTTCAGTGTTACAGTTTTGTTATGATTTTGTTATGATTTATGTTTTTGTAATAATTGTACTTAATTTTCATAAATTGTACATCTTGGTGGCATAGCATCCATGTTATGTTATTATACGTCCTTTTTTTCTATTAGCAGTTAACAAATAAGGCCTCTGAAACTGTCCACAGCTTGGGGTCTTCTTCTTACGTTTAGTGCCATGTAGTCCGTTGAGAGCAACATGGACAATCCTTCTCCATTTGTCTCTGTATTGTGCTGTTTGGATTGCTTCGATGTTGAGAGTGCTGTTTATTGCTCAGTGTCTTCCAACTATCCTTTTCTCAGTCTTCCTGATTGTTTTGTTTCTGGTGTTATTCCCATTGTAGCCTCTGCTTGGAGAAGCCGTTGCCGTGTAGCTTGACCACCGTTTAAAGTTTTTTTAGGTGTCACACATTTGTGAAATCGGCACCTTCTTGGATCTTTTATACCAATTCTCATTTGTCATTTTGGCAGTTGACGTTGTGCATAACAACTGTACATCAGTACGTCCCAGAAAACTTCTACTCTGTTTATGAGATCCTTCCTCATGTCTGCAAGGCAAGGGCCTCTTATGCATAAACTGTACTGGCCAAACACAATACTTTGAGTAGCCTTTACTTCATATTTATATTGTCTGTGCAACTTCTCCATTTCTTTGTGCGTCTTATTGCTTGGGGCTTTTCAGGGTATAAGTGGAACTGTAGATGTGTATAGTAATTATGGATGCATATTTGCAGTGGTGCGAGTGTAAATATGTTTGACATGGTAATTTTTCTATAACAGGTCGCCTACAATTCGAGATATGGTTGTACGCTGTGTTGCTCAAATGGTGAACTCCCACGCACACAACATTCGTTCTGGCTGGAAAAACATATTTAGTGTATTCCGGCTGGCTGCATCTGATCATGATGAAGGCACTGTTGAACTGGCATTCCAGACAACTGGAAAGATCATCTGTATGTCAGTTCTTTTTTGTTAACCTGTTAACATTGTCTTGTGAAATTTTTCGTTCAAGCTACAGTGGTTAGTTGAAGTTAGTTCAAAGATACATGATACTCCATTTCAGACCTACGAAGTGTCACTTGCCATATGGGATCACAGTGTTGCCTGCCACCTGACAAGTGAAGTGAACACACCCTGCCCACCCGAGCCAAACAGGCTGGTACTCGATTTACCTAGGTCGGAGGGATGGAAGTCTGAGTTGACCCAGGTGACTGGCTAGTTACATATCGAGATGGTTTACCCACAGTGGTTGATGAGAGTTCGACGTCCTAACCATTACACTACCAAGCCTCCTCCTTGTTGTTGTTGTTGTTGTTGGCATAGTAATGTGTGCTAAATTGTGTTGTACCGGTGTGTTTACAGCAAGCATCTTTGAAAGGTATTTTCTGGCTGTCATTGACTCATTCCAGGATGCAATAAAATGCCTGTCTGAGTTTGCATGCAATGCTGCATTCCCGGACACTAGCATGGAAGCAATCCGGCTTATTCGCCAGTGTGCTAAATACATAGCAGATCGGCCTCAGGTATTGCTTTGCTTCACATAGGCCTATGTAGTATTTGCTTTCAGACACCATCAGTTATGTAATATGGCTTAATCTTTATTGAAAACAAGATGAAAATGGCCCCATCAGCTGTAAACATGTCTCTGTGTAGCGGAGAAACCAAGTCACGTAACGTTGATTCTTCTGAGTGGAATGCAAGCAGTGTCACGTGATCAAGTTACTCAGCAGAAGTTCCTCTGCCCCTGGAGTCTTTTTGGAGTAACTGGAAGCTAGCGACTCTTTCGCTA
>Ga0056131_1000131_pt1 | contig 14998 bp, 4 predicted proteins | sample WorMetLIZISLAND1_2_FD_67480 | JGI IMG/M metagenome (GOLD analysis project Ga0056131, IMG submission 67480) | Marine gutless worms symbiont microbial communities from Max Planck institute for Marine Microbiology, Germany - Olavius clavatus LIZARD... ...
GCTACTTACGTTACTATGCTGATATCGTAAAATGATAGCTAGGCTACTAAGACGGTGTTTGATAGATTCTCGGGAGGTGCAAAGCATGCAATTTGTGTGGGGGAGGGTGGTAGCTGCCTGAGCCTGCCTCGTGGCTACCAAGGCCAATGTAAGTAAAACTGGTGGCTACGGACCAGGTACCTGACTGGCAGGGACTCGCAGATCTGTTGTGCCTGGTCCCTAGAGTGAGACCTTAATCCGATCCTGCTAAACACGGCACTGCATATACAATATGCATCCATCAAATTATCCAAATACTGTATAATGATCCCACGCATTGTTTGGACTTCAAAAGGGGAGAAGTCTTTCGTGCAAGGGTAAAAAGTAAAAACCCCTTGACCCCCAAATTACAGCTCTGCATTAATACATAGCAAGCTCTAAATAATCTGATACGGGATTTTTACATTGTCTCCAAAGTAAGATGTTTTGGTTTGAAGCATCTTTTGCGCCATATCCATTTCTGGTAGAAGTTTTCATCTTCTGATGAAAATATAGTCTGTTGTCAGTTGCCGTTTTTACCGCGCGATGCACTATAGTGCAAAGCGCGGTATTGAGATTCATTTCGCCCGTTCGTGACGTTGGTGGACCATGACCACATAGGTTGGAAATCTTGGTAACTAATTGCACGGACAATTAGCCCAACACCTTAGTAGCCCAAATGCCATCCACCTACTCACAGGGGAATATGGGGAAAGTTGGGGGAGACTGTGAGAACTTCGGCCTTCTATCTCTTTATTTCTCTTCCATTCGGTGCCCTGGCTAGCTGTGACCAGTGTAACTCTGCGGCCGAATTTTCCACATCTCGTATATCATGAGTGGTCTCACCCTGCTGGTCTTTCAAGGTGGCCTTTCACATGATGGGCCCGTAAGTTCGGTTGCGTGAAGGTGAGCCTCGACCAAATAGATCACGAACCAACTGGAAAGCCATGCTTGGTCCGGTCTCTGAGAAAGAATTGGAACGTGACTAGGAAGTGATGGGCGTACCGATTTCCGTTCGGCTGCTACCGTTCGATTCGGTGCCCGTGGCCGTTGGTGCACAGACCCTGGCCTCTACTGACCTTGACAGGTGACTGGTTCAATATCCAGTGAGGATATCTCCGATATCCAGTGAGGATATCAATTTGGTTCGTTTTTGGAAGGGAGATTCGAACCAAAACGCCTCAGCGCCACACGATACGCGTAGTGTGGCTCCCGCGATGAAGACTGTTCGTTTTGCCGCCTTATATACCATTTCTGCCGGAAGCGGTGGGCGGAGCTTAGCTGTATCCTGACCTATCCGGATCCAGGACGCTTGCAGCGACGCTGCAGCGGCGTCTGCTACGTAGGCGGGACTTATCCGAGTCCGGGCTGTAGAGAAGCGGTTCCAACCGGTTTTGTCGAGTCCTGTAGGCCCAGGTGGGTGGAGCTAAGTGGTTTCCAGCCCATGGAAGAGAAACGAATTGCTTAGGAGTGTTATTTTTGACGGTAAATGTTATTTTAGTGAACTATCGTAGTTAGTTGCATTTTAGCGGTTATAAGTGTTTAGGTACAGTTTCGCGTGCGGTAAGCGTAGTTTAGCGCTTGTAACTTAGAATTAAGCTACCTTTAAGTGACTTTATGTGGTTTATTAGCTTGTTCCATGCCTTTTAAGACTACAGGTGGGGTTGGAGAAAAAGTGGCATGCTGGAGCACAAAAGCGACAATATCTCTGAAACGCGTAAAGGCAGAGGAAAAGTTACTGTGGAAGGCCTATAGAAAATCACCAACGCTCTTTCGAACCATACCATCCCAGACACTATATGGCCTCCTGTTCCCCAAAATTGGGGGTTCACATCCCTACCCCCAAACCAAAAGTCCAATCGCTATTATCTCATGAACGGGTAAACCTACGGACTTCAGAACATTCAAGTGTCCATCCAAACAAAGCCCATTAAAATTTTTGGAGAAAAGGGAGCGTGGGCGTATCCAGGGACTGCCCATTTTTGGATACCCCCAATTATCTGAGGAACGGGTGAAGTTACGGACATCAAATGTGGCAGGTACATTCACACTCACAGGGTCCATTTGAACAAAAGCCCATTAAAATTTGGGAGAAAAGGGAGCATTGGCAGATCTAGGGACTTCCCGAATTTTAGGAGTACAACCAATTATCTCAGGAACGGGTAAAGCTACGAACTTCAAATTCTGTAAGCACATTCACGGAATCGATCAGAAGAAAAACACATTAAACATTTCGGGAAAAATAGCCGTGTGCGTAGTTGGGGACTCCCGAAAATTTTTAGGGCAGCCACACGTAGGGTGCATCGCACGGTCATCTTTGCAATAGCTCAGCTTTCTTGTCCCACGTTATGGCGAATAAATAAACAGTAAACAGTGTCAGGTCAGCCGGGCTTAAATTCAGCAACCCAGACTGTAAGGTCATTTAAAGGAACGACACCCCAATGCGCTAAGCACTTCGCCGCAAGTCTTAGTCATTGCTCATATCCTTTTATAAACAAATTTGTGAATAATTTTTTTCCCTTTTTATCTTGTAACAGCACACTTCTGAATTTTCTTCATTTTAGCCGATCATAGTACTGCAAGGGATACTGCAAGGGATCGGCTATCGGCATGATACTGTTTGTCTGTCCGTCCGTCTGTGATGCTGGGCACTGCAGCTACATGATCCATCCTACCCTACAGCAAGTCTCCAAACTAGTGAATAGGAAGTGTCCCCCCAGAACACGATTTTACAACTTTCAAGTAGTTTCAACCCCTCTAACTCTCCACCTCATAAACTGTAGACGTTGATCCCATCAGGTGATTACTTAAAACCATATTGCAAAAAAACGAAACAAAAAACATAGAAATTTCCGGATCTCCAACAGCAATCGACAGCATGCTGCACGGCTATCCCAGACAACGCTGTACGATCGGCTCCCTCTCAGCAACAGCTGATCTCCTCGTCTACACTTCATATCCACTGAGTAGAAATTTGGTCACAATTTTGAAAGAGGCAACGACATCACAGACACATAACTTCATCTCATAAGCATGCAATAAAATAACCAATGAGGCATATGATTTTATGCTGTGAACACAACTACAGGGCTAGACCAAAAGATTTTTGAATGACCCTCGTATGTCCACTAAACAGACAAATTCTAGGGAAATTCATTGAAATATTTTGAGAACATCTGTATATTGTAACCGTGCACACAAGACATTGATTTCAAAGCACAATGGCTCAACAGTGTATCTCTGGAAGTAAAAATAACAAAATGTAAACCACAAAAAACCCCCACTGAATTTCAAAAAAACGTCAAAATCTGGCCAGAAACCAGCTTCAACACACTGGAAACCACAATATAGGGCAGTGTTTTTCAACCGGCGTATCCAAAGGTTCTGCGGGACCGCCAGTGCTTAGTGAAAAAAATAAACTGCGTCCGACATTTGCGGCCACTAAACACATTTTCTAGGCTCTTAGTAGGTCCAATATGTATTTGGGGTCGGGGCTCCACTCTGAACCCCGCTGAGGAGCTTACAGTGCTCCACCATACCCCCTAGCGGGTGGGGGGCTCTCCAAGAACCCCTCCCCGCTCTCTGCCTTGGGCCTCAAATTTCGGCCCTTTGGGCTCAGGAGTCCCCCTCAAAAAGACACGGGTTCCGTGAAAAATCAAAATTGCTGCAAAGGGTTCCACTTAACTGAAAAGGTTGAAAAACACTGATATAGGGAAACATGCACGAGCAACATGCTACATACAGTCTGACATGGTTGAATAAATATGTACAGGCGCGTGGTATATAATTTGTGCAATGAAAGCGATGCCAAACAGTCAGCTAATGTTTACGTTATGAAAAAATTACATACATGGACTAACAGAATGTACATAAATGTAACATAGATTCATATATACAGTGATACCAAAAATCCTGCAACACAGGCATCATTCCAAAGAATGTTCTGCAAGCGATCTGAGCTAATTTCCCTCAAAAGCCAAATAACAAGTCAATTTTGTCACATCTGAAGCAAATTCAATGACAGATAAAACTAAATGAAAACTAAAACTCAAATATGTTGAAAAGGCTGTCACGCCACACTATGGCCATTGATACCAGCACTGACATTGAATTACAAATGCTGTAATTCTGGTATCTTTACCAGGATGACGAGTGTGACAAATGTACATTTTCTTATCATATTCCAAATAAATCCTTTCCCCAATTTTACAATATTTAACACACTATGCCACTGAAATTGTTGGCTGTAACTAAGATTAACATAAACATCTATCAACTTATACATCAAAAACAATAATATGCTGCAGGTTAAACATAAAATGTCCCTCAATAACAACATCCATCATGATAAACCTATTAACAAGGAAGCCATGTTTGATAAGCACGTAACTATTAAAGCCACTTCAGTGTACAATTAAGTATGTTAGTATTAGCAATCATTACTCACAATCATCAGCTTGCACTTAACTCCTTATACACTGTAAGTCAAAAAAAACATACAGGCAGACTTTGTGAATATCCTCACTAAATACTGACCAATTCTCAAGAGTTATTCACTGCTAAATTCAGCAGTAAATTTGCAATACAGCAGTCATTAAAGATCCCACCGCACCTAAAACATGTCACTACACTACCCTGCGAAATACTGTTTTTTCAAATACTGAACTAAAACATGTACACAGATTTTTTTGTCACGACTCAGTTGATGCTAGATTAACTGATGTTCTTATACACTCAGCAGTTTACAACAGTAATGGTGCATTACCGCATTCAATCTAACAGATGCTTGAAGTGTGTCGTCCTTTGGCACAGATGCAGGCCTGCAACCTTTACCACCACTGTTTGTTTCACATCAGCCCATGTTTTCACCAGTCATTGCTTAAGTTTCTCTAAATCATGAACAGGCTTAAGAGTAAACATGTTCCTGTAATCATGCTCAGATTCCATACTCCACTGAGCTAAGGTCAGCAGCATTGAGTGGCCAGATCTCCAATGCAATGTTTGCATAGCAGCTGCACAGACCTGCAAGCCTGGCGTGCAGGAGCATCAACTTGTTGGAAGATGAATAAACCACTTGACCTTTCACCCACATTAACATTACTAGTTTAAAAATAAGTAAATCTTACCAACCTTTAATTGAGTTATAACAAAAATCTGCATGGATACTTTTATGAATGCCCTTGTCGTGCTGTTGGTGAGCAAAATTTTTGAAAAACAACATTTCACAAGTTAGAGCGGCGACATGGTTTTGAGGTGGTGGGATATTTAATTAATAGTCACTTTATTGTAAATTTACTGCTGACTGTATCAGTGAAGAAATTATGAAAATTGGTCAGTAATTATCTAACATATGTACAAAGTCTGCTTGAGTATTTTCTGACTCACACTGTATCTTCTATTTCCTTGCAAATGTTGATCTAAAAATCATGTTAAAGGAGCTTGTGTGAACAACGGATTTCTGTGAAATTGGGCAGATTTCACAAAGCCTACAGTCAACAGATGCACCGTAATGCTTGTTGTTACCACCGGCGTCTGCTACTTGAATTAGTTCTGCATTGTTTGTCAAGATCTTCACGCCTATCATTTTGACGACGACGAGACGTGTTTGCCGCAGTAACACGAGGCTGCTGTCCCTGAGATGAGCTTGATTTTCTCACTGGATCAGTCTTTAGGAAAAACAGAAGCTGTTTGGTTGCCTGAGGCAACTCACGTTGACCAGTGGTAGGAGTTGGTGAGCTATCATCCACTATCTCACCTTCTTCTAGATCACTGTTGTCATTCATAATCTCCTCGTGCCCAGCGCGTTGCTGATCACAGGGCGTTTGCTGCACTGTGACAGCACATAATGCTGGTGGTGAATGCCAATGAGTAGCATTAGCAGTACTAGATGTCACCTGGTCTACAGTAGGACTGGTTGCTAAGCCTACAGGGGTTCTGTTACCAGATGTCTCTGTTGCATACTTGCTACCAGACGTCTTGTCACAGTCAGCAGTCTGGCTGCTACGTTCAACATGAGCTGAGCCAGCAGTCAGTGTAGTCAATGCAGTGTTAGCGTCTGACTCTATAACTACCGCTACACGAGATTCAGATTCACTGGGAGGCAAAGCACAGTCAACTGGCATCCCGGCCAACTTCATTAAAACCTCATTTGTAGAAGTTCTCAGAAAAGAGTCACTCTGATATTGGATGCCATGTGACGATCTGTATTCAGTTTCCAATTGTTGTTTGGACTCAGGCACACAACCTTTACTGCCACTGTGAGACTGGATGCCATGTGACATTCTGTATTCAGTTTCTAATTGTTGTTTGGACTCAGGCACATAAAGTTTGCTGTCACTGACAACATTATTAAAATCCTTATTATCAAAATCCTTCAACTGAATATCATCCACTGTCGGGTTCAACTGAGCAGTGAATTCAGAATGAGACACAGTCGATAAATCTGAGTGTTCAGCAAAAGGCCGATGATCAGCTGTACGTGAAGGCAATACATGTTGTCCACAATAAACTGAATGACGTGAAGTCTCAGACTTGTGATTATCAAACATTCTATGTTCTGGACGTGAGTGTGACTTCAACACATTTGACACGAAGACAGACGGGGATGCGAGCTGAGACAACCAAGTGGCTGGAGACTGTAGCCGAGTAGCTGTCCTCGGCTGCACACAATGCTCCTGAGCTGTTCTTATGCTGCTATGCAGTGGTAGTTTACTATGAGGTTCTGGATGCAGTTCTTGCACCGTCTTCAACTGAGAATATGTATTACTGGTTGAACTGCTGTACCAGGCTTCACTCACCACACATTTGTTAGACGACACAAGCTTCACATCGGGACTGGTATCATGACGAAACGTCATAGAAGGCACGGTAGCATCAGAAACACTTGTCAATGGAGGACAACGATTGTCAATATGACCAGTGTTCACAGTGGAAACATTCAGCCATGCAGAGTCAGCAGGTCCTGAACTGCTGTACACGTCATATGACACTGTGGTTACATCATGTGAAGAAGGCACAGATGCAGACAAACAACTACCATATGACATGCTGACAGACGTGCAGACATCGTGAGTAGCATGCTGACTGGCTGAGCTTGTACAGACGTCTGAGTCAAGTGTGGCGGGAAATGGCAGCACTGGAGCCGACAACTCACAACTCATGCCACGTCTGTCACTCATCAACAGATTAGCTGGAGGTTTGGGAGGTGTCGGCAGTGGAGGATAATCAACGAGAGGACTGGCTGGTGACAGTATAGGTGGACATGTATCAGACGTGGGGTGTGACAGTAGAGGCTGGCATGTCTCAGACAGTACAAGTGGGCGTGTCTCAGACGTGTGTGCTGACACTGGCAATCCAGGTAGACAGGTGTCAGGTGTGTGTGATAACAACGGCAATCCAAGTGTACAGCTGTCTGCTGTCGGACCGGTGTCGGTTGTCAGTTGTGGTGAAACACTGACAGACTGCAGCACATTACTGACTGTGCAACTTGTCATGTCCATGGAACCAGCAAATGAATATCTACCAACACTAACACTGGGCTCAGACTTGTCATTCACTTTAACATCGCTCGAGGTGCTGGTAGTCTGCATGACTGAGTCTTCTGGTATGCTACACTTACTGACCTCGCTCTGCACAGCAACAGTACTGCTCAGTTGTTTATTACTTCCCACTAATGCATTCTCAATGCGATTCTTCCACGCCAATAACTTGTCCATTTCATTTTCTTTGCTGGTATTACCTGCGGGCTCAGTGGCTCTAGTTGGCTGGCTAGCATTTGTTGTCTTAGTTGTGTTAGAGGTATTCAAAGACACGTTGTCATCACTGCGCCTGCACTGGACATCAGCTGATGCATTCATCGGTGTTTTCTCACTCTCACGTTGCTTCTCATCATTGCTGCTGTTGCTGCTGCTCGTGCTATCCGCTAACTGCTGCTGAATCAGGACGATCAGTCGCATCAGTAACTGTTTTGTGGAGTCCTGCCCGACGGCCAGTGATGCAGCAGACAGTACATCAGACAAAGCGTCAGGATGAAGTCTGCCACTTCGAGCACTTTCAACAAGTTTTACCAGCTCCTCTGAACTGCCACTCAACTTAGTCGCAGCATTTTGCTCCTGCAATACCAAACAAACAATAGATGCAAACAACGGCTAAAGCTGATAATGGGTTTATCGCCGTGCAAATTAAAGGGATTAAATGTATGATAAATGTGATATGATCTCAAGTTTCGTTGTGTCAGAGAAGATGAACAGGTTGAGTAACACTTCACTTCAGCTATGCAAAACACCAACAACATTTACAGAAACTTGCTTGACCACTGAACTATAACACCATGAAGGACAAAGTCACTGTGCAACAAGACAAGGCACATGTGCAACACGAGGTCAACACATGATAGATACACAATACACCCAATCAATACACCACGAAACATCACAAAGTTAATTCATAATAACATTTACTAGAACATCACGTCACTGTCAGCTGAGATTACAGTTCTACTGATGAATATGGTATGAACATGTAAAGCCCTGTCCACTCGCCGAATTTGGCACTGTCGCAAATGGCGACAATTTGTCGCTGAATTTGGCGACAGTCGCCAAAAACGGCGACAATTCGGCGACTGTCGCCGTTTTCGGTGACTGTCGCTGAATTTGGGATTATCAAACTTCACAAAAACTGCGACAGTCGCCGAATTCGCTGTTTTCTGCGACTGTTGGCGAATCTGGCGACAAATTGTCGCCATTTCCGGCGAGTATAGTCGCCAGTGAGGACATTCAAACTCAGTCCACAATTAGTTATCATGATGCAGCTATTGACTGACGCAGTGATCACATCAGCCCACAGAAAACACACAACGAACACAACGATAGTAATTTCAGCAAAACAACAAACAGCACCATTGAAGTACTGAGTTGAGCTACCTGGTTATCTGGAGTAGACACGGCTTTGTGTGACTGAATCTCCACTGGCTGCCCACCACCGCCATTACCATCATCATCATCATCATCATCATCATCATCACCATCATCATCATCACAAGGCTCATACGGCTCATCATTCACTTTCTCACCTCCGTAACTCAGCGCTGTAATCATAAATTATAATCCACTCACATACAGGGCTGTGCTATCAGAGTAATTTGCTACTCAAGAACTCGGCAAGTACCCTAGCAAGTACTTGAAGCTAGAGTATCTAACATTCTCAATAAAATAATTCCACACCAATGACGTACTCTGCCTTTTCTACTAGTGTCCAACATTTTTACTGTTATAGGCCTATTTGACCTATGATATCCATTATCCGTAATCACCTTTGGTGCAAGTTTTGCGACTAGTGATGTGCAGTTAGTAAATACACAAATATTTGAAATGAAGGAATTGACTCCAGATAATTAACGTTGTAGCTTGCTACTCAGACACACTTATAAAATGTGATTCAACAAATAAAACTTAACCTTTTCAAGGATTAGAAGGATTACATAAGTGAAATGAATATTTATTTATATTAAATATTTTATGCAAGTACTCAAGTGCTAAAAAATTACTCCACTCCAATTTGGAGTCGAGTACTCACGTTACTCGAGTTACTCAACACAGCCCTAATCACATACCATAAGCATCAATTTTATCATTCACAATAAGCTGCTTTTTGGTAAAAAGTGTGAGCATTAAAAAATACTGTGTACACATAGGAGATCAAAAGCATGTCTTTGGTCGGACACATCAACCAACACAGCTAATTTGAAATGCTATCCAGTGCCATGCCTTGCAGTGGATAGACAGTTAACGACAAAGCTAGCCAGTGCACCTCACAGTAACACTGATGGTCATTGCTCTCACAAACAACCACATCACTGTTACGACTCCAGTCAATGCTAACAATAATAATGACAGACATATCAGTGTGAATCACCATACTGCCATAGCTTCAATTGTCAAGTCATCACATAAACCTGCTGTTGTATATGATCAGCTTCAGGAAACTGCAGTTAAATTCTGTATTCTGCATTACAAACTGCAGTGAAGCAGAGAACAGTGAGGCAATCAGATGCAGCCAGTAAAGCTATTAAGGTATATGTCAAATACTCACCAGAAAATGACTTCGCAGATTGCTGCTTATCACCTGACTGACCGTCTGACTGTTTACCAGTGTTGCTTGTCACAGGAATGTCCTCTTTCACTGCACGTGGTTTCAACAGCACAGGCGGTGCATCTTTCTACAATAATTACACAACACAACAGTCATACGTTACAGTAACAGACATTATGTCTATTATATTTATAATGCAGCAATCTACTGGATGGCATATTAAACAGCTCTGGTACACATTATATTACTAAAATAACATTTTTGTCTTAAATTCACACCTAAAAGATGAAGTGTAACGCAACAGTCTGTTCTAATCTTGCAGTGTTCTGTCCGTGATGCTTCAACTTGTCTGTGCCACGACAAACTCACTATTCACTAATGCACACATTGAGGGTAGCAGTCCTGCGTGGAGTGTTGGTAACAGGTCCATGATGTATGCTAGTGCGTAGCCAAGTAATGAGTTGAAGACCTTTGCTGTAATAATCAACCAAAGCAACTCTCAGACAACAAGTATCACATGGTCAGCTGGCTGGACATTTAGCACCACCCATACTGTTACATGCACAAAGTGAGACTGTCGATAAGTAGTCGAGATGTGAAAGCAATGGCTTGCACTGCCTCAAATAAGAATGATCAATTTGGAGCCTGTTGATTATTAGCGACTACTGAAGAAGAAGCAATACGGTGAAAACGTAATGGTTACTACACTGTTAGCATGTAGTTTCCTGTTCATTGCTGTAGTTCAACGCACCTGCAGAATTTCAGGAACAGGCTGTCGACTTGGTTCATGAAACAAAATAGGTGGCTCCATTTTACTGCTGGTGAAATGTTGTACAACAATGCCAATAAGCATGTTCTTGTGACGTTTAGGCAAGCCTACAACAGACCAGGCTGTGCACAAATGATGTTCATAGTCTTTATCAATTATGGATATCTGCATGCACAGCAATAGTTGCTGCACCTAAGTCAGACTTAAGGATTCTCCATCATGCTTACCACTGTTACAGCAATCACTTACAATGCACATTTAACTAAAGCATGTTGCAGACCCATATACAACCTCTGCTGAAATCGATCCAAAACTTCTGCCACGTACAATGTTCACAAATAATTCTCTCCAACTATCTAAGAACGTGGAGTAGCAAGGAAATGATAACAAAAACATCTACCCAAATAAACAGCCTCTGGAGCAAGCAAAATATTTCTTCAACATTAATACATATGGCTCTATTGCAGCTGAGAATAAAGACTGTCAGCACTATTAGTGCAAACCTGACATAGAGATATTTGTGACAAAGTTGTGAAAAGGAGCTACATCAACTTCTCAGTTCTCACACAAACAATTAAGTTGACAACAGCATTTAACAGTGAGCAGAAAATCGGGACAATGTTCAAGAAGGCAAAGGTGCTGAGATTGAGACATCAAAGGCATTGAAAGGAGAGGCATAGCTATGGGTATCCCAAGCTGACTAGGAGGTCCGGGGTGTTGTAAACTCCCCCAGCAAGGGTCTAGGGCAGAGTTCTGGCCAAAAAATAGATTTGTGCATTTTGACCTAGAAAGAATGCATCTAACAGGAACAAATTTGGTATGGCTATTAGGCCTATAGGCCTATAGGTATAAACTTTGTAAACAGTATTTGTATTTGAAAGCAAGAGAAAAATAACTGACAACACCTGGCCACAGGTAACGTGGAATCGTGGATTTGACTGATGTTTCACAAGTTATAGAATCCATAGACATTTATGTTAGAGAATTGCAACAGGTGACATTACATTACATTTAAAGTGGGACAAAATCAGGACTGGGTTTGGAGTTCTGGACAATTCAGTCAATATTTTCAATATTTTGACATAAATATTAGGTAATATTATGTAACATAATAACATAATAATAAAAAAATAATCAACAATAATACAGCAGAACAAAGCAAGACGAGATCAGAAATTTATTCGTTGCTTTACACTTTCTTGTAATCCACAAATTACGTAAAATAATGGATTCACTGTAGAGCTAATAAAAGCTGCTAACTAACCAGGTCCATCAAAAGGAAGTAGAACAGATGGCAAGGATGAGTTGTCTGGTAGAGGCCAGATGTACATATCTTTGATGGATGCACCGATGCTTCCGAGTACAGCACAACGCTGTCTGTGTTGCAAGTAGACAAACAACTGATTGAAGCTGTCCTCATTGTCTGCTGACGCTTTGAAGTAGACAACTGCTATCTCCTGTAGTCACAAACGTCACAAACACAACGGAACTATCGCAGTGTCATAATAACATGCATATTTCAAAGGCCAGTAGTCTACATAAATATATCTGATTCTACTATTAAGTTGCACATGACAACTAGCGTACAAATATGAGAATTAATGCCAGAAAACACTTTCAGTACTGAGTTGGCATTTTGGCAGAATGACTGCCGTTCATTATCGGGTATAATCTAGTTATGGACATTACAATATACATGCTGCTGGAGATCTCGTCTGTCACATGTAGTGTCAACATGACCACGTTTAGCCATCACATCGGTTCAGCTTGGTCAACATCACTTACATGTCATTTACACAGTGTTGGTGTCAACACTGTTTACAACAAGAAAAACCCTAACTTGTGTAATAATGTCAGTTGTCACAGAGTGAATGAACTATCCAGCCACAACAAATATGCAGGGTGACCACTTTCCAGACCACATGAAATTCCCTGACTTTTCCCTGACTTTTCCAGTAGAGGCAAGCAAAGATTACCCGGTGTCGAGTGTTTACCGATATGGTCAACAGTCGTTGTTTCATATTAATGAAAAACAAGGTGAGGACAGATAGTCAATTATTTAACAGTTGGGGTTGTAACAGCTGGGGAAAGGGGATGGGGTGTCCCCCTCCCCAGCCGACTAGGGAGTCTGGGGGAGCGTCGTAAGCTCCCCCCAGCGGGGTCTGGGGTGGAGCCCTGGCCGAAAAATGAGTTTTGGAGTATTTAGAGCTTGAAAAAACACACCTGATTTCACTTCCCCTGACTTTTTCCATTTTCCCCGACTTTTCTCTGACCACTTTGGAATTCCCTGACTTTTCCAGGTTTTCCAGGTGAGTGGTCACCCTGAATATGTGATGCACGACAATTTAACACAGAAGCATGGTAATTAACAATGAACTGAGAAGAACATCATAATTCAGCAGCAGCAACTTACTCGCGTAACAACTGGTGCTTGCTTGATTTTGTGCAGGTAATCAATGACGACAGCTGGTGGGATACGCCCCATCACCATCAGTGCACGCGGCAGATCCTACAGCCATCAATGTACCACTTGACAACCATGCAAACAGACGTCACTAAACAACACATTAAGACTCGACGTTTATCTCCAGCTCTAACTGTCAGTGAGTGAGCACTGGGCATTTGTTTAATGGCACATGTTATGTAAAAAATTTCACAACGCACCAACATTAAAAAATTTAAATCAGACGTGCACAAATTGGCTATTCAATGCCACACACAGTAAACTGTCAACATTTGGTGAAACACGAATATAACACACCAAGGCACAACTCAGAAAACACAAACAAACAAACTAACCCGTTTAGTCAGCCTTTTATGACATCCAGCTGCGAAATGGAGTGGGACTATTCTACTCCGGGCCCACATGCGTTAAACAGTTAATATATGAGCATATCATATTACGCTGTAAATGAACCAAAGAGTAAAACTGTAGTAAATGTAGCCGGCTGCTAATGTTCATCACAGAGAATGTGATGATATCATGTTGGTAGAACTACAGCCAACAATTGACAACACTGTCAACGACATGGTAAAACAGCGTAAACAGTAACGAGACTGACTTGTTTCAGATACTGCATGGAACCAGACACTCGGTGTATGGACGTAGTGAACTGTGTGACGTCAGGTGAAGTAATAGTGCCATGCCACACCACGTCACTATCTGTTGACACTCTGTCACGTCACAGACATCAACAACACATTCAACTAACTACTCATTACTCATCACCTCACTGTCACTCAATGTCAATAACACATTTCACTGACTTCTCACAGCAGCACTCAACAGAATGCCACATAATCTGACGTAATAACTGCAGTTTGGCTGAGAGCATCTTGACCAGGATAAAACTGCGACATCTGCATCTAGTCAGTAGCTGGCATCATTAGTTCCCATGTTGAGTACGCAAGGGATTCAAAAGACCCCAATACGACATCGCCTCTACTCACCACACTGATCCAGCAATACAGCCTGGGTGTCAGCTAACACTCCGTGTATCATATTTTGTAGTAGAATGCATTATCTTCAGACAACCTCACTCTGATATACGTGAATGTCCTTAATTACTTGAACACTTTCACACCGGACTGAACGGTAATGCTGTGATGCAAGTCGGTTTTCATACTCAGACAACTGCTGGGAGCAAATTTTGACACTTACGTGGCAAAATTAGGGATATAATTTTACTTTTTAGTATTTTAATCTCAAAAGGCACACCCTTGTCTCATTCTGTGTATTATAAGCTGTCACAGTGTATTGGAGTGCTGGGCCCTATCTAAAGCTCACGCCAGAAAGATTGATGCACTGGATCAGTGATGCCTGAGGAGGATCCTTGATATACGCTGGTACCACCATGTTTCCAACCGCGAAGTGAGGCGTGTGACGGAACAGCCTCCCCTCACGGCTATCATACAGAAAAGAAGACTCATGCTGTTTGGCCACCTGGCCAGAATGGACGAAACAGCTGATGCCAGGAGGATTCTGTCTGGTGTCCATCAGAGCGATTGGAGTAGGCCAGTTGGGCGCCCCTACACCTCCTGGATGACCACTCTGAAGAGCGACCTATCTCTGCACAATCTTACCTTCGAGGACGCTATAGAGCTGGCCTTGGATAAGTCGCT
>Ga0056131_1000133_pt1 | contig 14884 bp, 7 predicted proteins | sample WorMetLIZISLAND1_2_FD_67480 | JGI IMG/M metagenome (GOLD analysis project Ga0056131, IMG submission 67480) | Marine gutless worms symbiont microbial communities from Max Planck institute for Marine Microbiology, Germany - Olavius clavatus LIZARD... ...
TTTCGCTGGTCGGTACAGAACTCCGTCCTACCACGACGTGCACAGTATGGAAACTGCGATATGTGTTGGAAGTGTGCTTTTTGTGTTAATGTTATTTGCGGCGCATTACAAGTTTTGCCCATAGTTTGTATATATTTTGAGGTGCCTAGAAAGTTGATTAATAGTATATTTAGCTCAATGGGCTGTTGCCCATACCTATATAAATTACTTAGGGCCTACTAACTTACTTACTTTCATTTCTTGGTTTGGGTTGGGTTACTTAAGCTGCTACTCATTTCCAATCCCTCTGAGAGTGGGAGAAAACGAAGTTGGCCTCAGCACACTGTAGCTTGGCAACGTGTTTAAAGTCGATAGAGTGGACAAGGTAGGCCTAAGCGTCGAGCCGCACAACCTCTCAGCTACGAGTTTACCATCGAGCATCAATGTGCCGGCCATCAGCCTAAAGCCCTGCCCGCACTAGAGGCGATAATCGCTGATTTCGGCGACTATAGTCGCCGTATAGTCGCCGAAAACGGCGAGCGATAGTCGCCAAAAACGGCGAGTTCGCCAGTGTGGATATGGGGCTTAAGGCGAACAGCGAGAGACGGCACGCAGGTAGGCCTACCTCGAGAATAAGTTGACCGAGTGCCGTCAGATCGCGAGCCAGGAATCGCGGCAGAAGTCGCGTCTGAAGCTCCATCACACGCACGATCTTCTCATGTCGTCTCTTCATCTCGTTGATGCTGACTGCCACGCCGATCATGCAGTTCACCGCCTGCTGGACGACGTCGTGTCCACTTGACGTCGACTCGTGGTGATCGCAGACGTTCTAGTAGTATACATACACACAATTACACAGCACAGACAGACTGAATGAGCGATGCATAACTCTTCATCAGGCACATGTAGGCCTTAATTGTGTGTATGTATTGGTGGTATATAAATTTTAATACTCGTCGTGTTTCAGCTTTATAAGCTTATCTTTTGAAAATAACGGCACAGGCCTAATATATTTCAAACTGCACAAATCTACCGTGTAACTTGATATGGAGTACACTCTTAAGTAAGTAAAAACTACCAGTTGCTATTTCCGTTATACCATTCGTTTCTTAACACATTTTTTGTTGGGGGTGAAAGGACAAAGCACAAATTTGGAAGCAGGCCCTCCCATGGCTACTTGCCTGCCTCATTAGTCACCAGCATCTAAACGGAATTAGTCTCTGCAGGCGGATTACAAGAAGCTCAAAGAAAAACAACGCTTCAGCTAAGCATTTCGTTGTAGCCCCGTTAAATGGATAATGGATATTCAAGGTCATTCAAGGTCATCTATTTAGGGGTTAGTGAGACCCACGACTACATATTACATAGGCCCGTATTTGTCGGGGTCTGTGGTTTAACCTCCCCACGGGAAGAGGCTGATCCGCAACTGAAATCCAGATTACAACCGATGGGGCTCGATTATGCCATGTATTATGACTGAAAAAAGCTTAAAAGTCTACTTTATCCTCCAACAGCTGAGAACCTGTGACTAGTGGAAGACTATTAAAGGTGGATATAATTGTATCCACTAGTTAGGGGAAAAACCCCTACCATCTGCAGCAGAAAAAAACATAGCAAACAGCAGAACCTGCAGTAGTAGTTGGTATTTGAGGACACGCTGTACAGGTTTAAGTAAGTAACAGCCGAGCGGCAGGCTGTGCTGTAGAACCAGCTGCTGACAGTTAAACATGGCCGACACTTCCGGGTCCGCCATCAGCTGTGTTAGCAGCTCGATCGCCCTGTCAGTCACAACACCCGACTCATGTTAGTCTTTAACTGTTTGTCTGATCTATCCAAACTCATACTGAAGATATCAAAGTTCAATATTGTCACGTAAACTCCTCCCTTCTCCCCTTCATATAAATCATTAATCTAATAAATTAAACATTAAGTATAAATCATTTCAGACAACAAATTAATGTTTACACGCATAATACATGACGAATGAGCATAGCCCATAGCACATTTCTATCCTAACGCTAACTGTGATCTTTAACCTTGACGCCTTCATTTAAAAATGTAACCTAACATATTTTCTTGTATGTTTCGTTGCTTTGCGCGCATCAATAAAGCAAGACAGATTGCCGCGCCCGCAGAATTTTTTTCGGATAGGCCACTGTCAGCTTATAGGCCTACTTGAATGAACAACGAGTGACGGCTGACCGTGGATAGTTAGAGCAGTAGAACGAGTAGACGTCGAATCTGGACGAGTGCTCGATAAAACAGTGAGACACTTTGACTGCGTCCGAGTTGCAGAGTTCGAGATCTCCCAACAGAATCCTGTCATCGCCATTCGCGCAACACATATTGACCGGCCAACGTGTACAAATAAACACGGCGTAGCTAAAACGTACCCCCGACGAAAACTGCAATTTCTCAACAATATTTCTTACTTTTAAGGGGTGGACTTAAGACAGCTTTATTTCTTTCATCACAAAGTGTATGAGAGCTGACAGTGTAATGCGTTATCGGTCTTTTCATAGTTGGCGGCTCAATATAAATAACAGCAGTTACAGTTACCATATTTTCAGTAGGATATCATGCTGACATTGTGTTGTAATTTTTAGAAGCGTGATTCAGTACTGCAATTCACATACATAAAAGTTAAAATAACGAAATTAACAAATGAATGCCGAAACTTCTGAGGAAAATGTAGTTTAGATCCTATGGCCTAAATCTGCCGGCTGACTCACTGAATGGATCGAACGTTTCGAGGGCAATCGAAAGGAATAAGGAATTTGTCGGGAGATTAGGATATTTGGAGCATTTCCTTGTACTGTTAATTCTGCTGCCGCTCAATGCAGCAAAGGTAGCATGATAGTTTCGAACGTACGAGTCCGCCAGCGTGTACGCAAGTGCGACGTCATAAGATGACGCCGTCGGACCTTCTGATAATCCGGAAAGAGATCAGACGGTCCTTTAAAAACAGGAACTACAGCCGAAATGAAAGGACGGACAATGATGTCGTTGGGTGCGTGGTGTCGATCGATTCTTCCTGGCTTGCTTGCACGCCAGAGCATGAAGAGGAGGACCCAAAGCATCAGCGGCTTGCTCACGGCAAGCATGCAGCTTTCAGACGTTCAAGCCTGGGAGTAGAGCCGCCGCGCCTCGGATCGCTTCCATCGTCATCCACACGCTGTGGTCGAATCAATCAATCAATCATGCAGCTGGTGACGCGCCATATGTCAACATCGACAAAATCGACAACAGTACTATAGTCGCCCAGTGTGGACGGGGCTTTGATCAGAAACGAATCGCAGGCGAGGACACCGTTTGTGACTAGGTCGCGAATGAAAGTTTGTAGAAATACGTTTTGAGGCTGCATTTAACAGTAATGGAACCAAGACCAAAATGTTAAGACCAAGACCAAGACCAGTAAAGCAACAGCAAGAATACATAACAGAAAATACTCTTTTGTTTGCAACATGCATGTTTGTTATCAAAAATAAATAAATTGGTGCAATAAAAACGTCAAACAAGCGAAGACCAGTAACGTTTGGCGCTGTTTCTGTACTTCTCGCACGAAAGATCACATGTGCTTATTACATTTCAGCATTATCATGTCACACAGCGTCTTGACAGGACGACAGTGTTGGAAGCAAGACCAAAAGTATACAAGACTAAGACCAAGACCAAAGCTGCAAGACCACGACCAATACCGAGGCCCGTCTCAGACCCCAAGGCTGGCATAACCCCAGATAAAAGCACGTTGTTAAAATTACCAGTAAGGGGCGGCCAGTCAGTCACCAGTCACCACTGTGAGGTCCAGTATAGCAGCCAGGAAAGAGGCTTCGTGGCATACGTCTGCCAGCCCAGCCTCTAACTGAGACCTGATTACAGCGATGCCAGGCTGCTTATCACAAGCAGACTGCGTGTGAGACAGCGAAGATATGGCCTCGATACCGTATGAAGCTACACGTGTTAGCCTTATATGTGAATTATGTGTCTTCCTGACAGTGACATTGCGACAACATGCTTTACTGGAGGTACAGAACGCAGAGGCCAAAGGCACGAACGAAACGATCGTCGTCCGTTATACACGGGGATAACGTGCTGTGACAGCAGGTCAAGGCGGGTATATCTGCAATTTTCTGCATGGTCTGTTGATGTTGCCAAACGCACCTGTGCGTAAAATGTCAGCCCACAGCGACAGACGCGTTATAGGCCAAGATCACTTGGTACCAATCACATAGTCACGAGCACACGATTCTGCCATTCTCTCTATTAACAATAGCAAGTAGCTGTATTATTATTACTAGGTGGACCGACCTGCCTTCCAGCGGCAAGGTTGGGGTCAGTTTAACCGATATTTAGACGTAACGCATCTTAACGGAACATTTAAAAGCAAGATTGCAGGAAATGCTTACGCCAAGTTTGAAGTTTCGTACTCAGACCCATGAATTTTTGACCTACTCGAATGCCCCAATCACGTTCAGCGTCCGCAGCTCCGGAGATCCGTAGATCGACCTCGCAGCCAACGAAAATTGCCATCAGTACATTGGAAAGAAACAACTCGCAAGGCCGTAAGAAGAAATCTTTCGGGTCATTTGTTGGCTAGCCTAGCCTACCTTTATTTCCTGAATGAAATAAATCGGCCAAACATGGGCTGCAAAGTAGAGGTAAGGAAGAAGATAGGCTAGTGTTGGTGTTGGTGTTGGTGTGTGCATACATGTGTTAACGTAAGAGTATCGCGTATCAGTCATGCTATTATATAATCAAACACACTGAAGTTAACTGACCGACTGAAGTCGTAGATGTCGTCAATGTTAGCAAACAGACACCTGCTGTCATCGGCAGTCAGCAATGTGCTTTCGTCGACTTGTTTCTTGTAGCCCTGCAATGATTTCAACCCGAAACATTGGTCTTCAGTGTATAAAGGTAAAGGTAAAGGCCGATATAGCTCTTCATGGGAACCCCATCTGAGAGCTACGGGAAGTCACTTGCCATATGAGATCACACAGTGTTACCTGCCACCCGACACAAGTGAACGCGCCCTGCCTAACCCCAGCCATGCAGGCTGGTACTCGATTTACCTACCCCGGAGGGATGGAAGGCTGACTTAACCTAGTTGACCTCCGGCGGGAGTCGAACCGGCGACCTTGTCACCTTTCGATCACGAGTCCGGCGCCGAACCGCTGCACCAGCAAGACAACCATCCGTCGCTAAATGCACGACGAAAATGACTCTAGTATGCAGTATTTAGTAATATCTTATAGCGAATAACTGTGTTGGAGGTAAGGGGAGCTGAAATTGCGAGACCTGACAATAAGCGGCACCAAATATTAAGGGTGAACATTGAAGTGACTGAACAGAAACGTCAAGGGTACAGCCGACGTGACCCAGTGACCGTCGTTGGCGCGCCGCTATATCGTGCCCGTTGTGACCGTGGTTGCAGTCCCCGCAGGGGCCGTCGTCGGCATGCACGGCGGCAGTTCAATTCTGGGTATCAGACGGGTTTCAGCAGAGATCCCCTGTAGGAGTTTAGGTCGAGTGCTAACGGATAGCCTTGCAGCCACGGGATGACAATCAGCAGCAGCAGCAGTGAGGATGAGGACGAGTACAGTCAGGCGACAACAGCGACGCCAGCGGCGACAGAGTCTGCAGCGGTTACAGATGCGGCAGCCCCAGACGACTGCTGTGAGGTATGTGACCGTTTCGCACTGGTGCCTTGTGGACATGCACAGCTCTGTCTGCGAAAGGTGCAAGGCGAGTTGCATAACTTTATACCTAACAAGTCTCGCGCTGTCTACCCCGGCGACGTCACGTCTCGCGTTTTCAGTCGCCCCCGCGAATAACGATGATGCCGTATTCCACTCAGATACAGACAGATGCTAATACAAGTATGTTAATTAATACAGGCAGGCTAATATATAATACCTGTACAATTTGCTGTAGTTCGAACACGTACGTTCTCTCGGTTTCAACCAGCTCTGATATGATCTTCTCTACGTACATCGGCGACGTGACGTCATCAGTGACGTCATCGTGACACAACTCCTGCTGCTGATGACGATGATGACGATGATGATGCTGATAGTTATAGTCGTCTGATGGAGTCAGTTGTGACATCATCACGCCGACCGGCCAATATGGCGGCGGTGACGTCACGGCGACCGGAAGTTGAGCGTGAACGGGGACTGGATAGCGCTGGAGGTCAAAAGGTCTTTTGTGGTTCGTTAGCGCTGGCTCGTTTACTTGTGTAGGTTGCTGCGGCTGGTGCTGATGAGGCGGGGAAGGATGCGAGGTGGATGAATGTGGAGATCCGTGATGATGTGAGTCGACACTCAGTTCATCAATGTATGATACAAGTGCCGGAGCGAGACCGGACGAGTGACTGTCATCTGTATACACGCATCACATACTTCCCACTTTCAGTGCTCGTCAGTTTCTTCTCATTCAGTGGCATCAAACTCAACATGGATTCGTGCTTATAACTTGTTAAAATCGTCAGTTGGTGGGCCGCATTCATTTTATACACGACGAAACGTATCAGCTAATTATGTTAAACGTATGCGAGTCAAATAAGTTGTTGCGTGCTGCAGATAAGGTCTTTGAGGACTGCGGGCCGCGTGTTCTGAGTTCACAGGGTCTCAAACACGCGCTGTTCTAATGGATCTTTCGAAGCAAATTGGATACATTGGGCAGTTTTCCGCTGTTGTTGTTATTATCTATAACTCATTTAACGCTGATTGCGGAAAATAAATTGATGATGACGACGACGACGATGATGATGATACATTGTATGCAACGCCAGGAGGCAAATCAGAGGCGCCTCTGAAATATTTTTGCACAGTGGCGAGCTACAAGCTAGATTATTATCATCATTATTATGATTATACGCCCGTACATGCAGCTAACAATCAACCCTTTAACTGCCCACAAGTCTTTATCACTCAGTATTTTAAACATCAATATTTGAATACTTCCATAACCATAATAACAATTATTCACTGGCCGTATCTTAAATCTATACACGTTATTGGACGTATGCTGCTTCTAAGGCAAATAAAGTCGAAATCAAATCAATCAGTCAATCATTCAATCAATCATCATTTATTTACATGTATCAGGAAAATGCTAGTAAAGCATACAGGATAAATAAGAGAGAATAAAAACACAAAATATGCACTAAAGAGAAACAGCTCCAGGCTGGTAATACGGAGTAATACAAAAACTGACAATCATTGAATTGACGAAACAGCAGTAGCAACGAACTGAAACAGCCTACAGGACTAGATAATAGAATCTCATTCAATACTGCTTTGCCCAAGTCCGACTCAACCCATCCCATAATTAGCTAAAAACCGCATTTCAGGTACTTCATCTCGATGGACGGAATGAATTCCATTTTTTTCGTTTAATGCACACACAAAATATTCATTTTTTTCATCTGTGACTGTTATATCTTGCCCGAGAAAATTAGCCTCGAAAAAATGCTTTGCTCGACTCGGGGGCTGCAAGCCTCCTCAATCCCTAAGCTTCGTCCACACTGGTGACTATAGTTGCGTAAATGGCGACTCGCCGCGTCAAAATCGGCGAGTCGCCGAAAACGGCGACTAGAGTCGCCGAAATCGGCGACTATAGTCGCCAGTGTGGACAGGACTTTATCCATCCGCCGGCTCGTATGCCTATGTCTATTAGCCCCACCATTCTTTGTTACGAAATGACCATTCATGTATGCCTACTGATATGCCGTTAAGAAATTATAAGCTTACTCAGTGACTTAGTAATATAGTCTTGAAATCTTTGATGAAACACAGTGAGAAGCACATCACAGCACTCAGCGCTAAGTGCTTTTTCCAGCTGCGGCAACTGCGCCGCATTCGACGACGATCACTGGATGACGACTCCGTCGCCACACTGGTTCACGCCTTTGTCGTCAGCCGTGTTGACTATCTCGGGCTATTGGCGGGAACGGCGAGTCGCCGGAAACGGCGCGCCGGAAACGGCGACTATAGTCACCGAAATCGGCGACTATAGTCGCTAGTGTGGAAAGGGCTTTATACTAACAGCAGCTGCGACAACCAACCGACGCTATGTACACATGCAGAAAAGTCATTCCCACAGGACCTTGAATAACCTTGAACGGACGTTCAAAATCACAAAGACTCTATGTTAATTTCAAATTTATAGATAGTTTTTCTAACGATAATAATTAATCCGTTATATCACAGTACACGCGAGTGTAAGGGAGAAATGGGCAGATTAGCCGTAGCACAGGCCCACTGAGAACAACTACGAATGTACTAGGCCTATATGGAACTGGAGGGTGCTGCAGCCTGCTGCCTACAGACGCTTCGTGTTTAGACTGTTTACTCGCCCGGCGGCGACACTTTTCTGCGTGAAATAACGTCATGGCTTCCGTCTTGAAACTGTGACGTCAAATCGAAAGTCCCACTCCGTCAATCGATGCGTAACTGAAGAATAATCCAGGTCCAATTGGAAACGACGAAGCCTTATGCTTTTTTTGAAGAAATCGCCCCAATAGAACAAAAAGAAGAAGAGCAAGATATGAGTAGCGACAGGAGATCAGTTCCTAATCTAAAAACATGCACCAATGAACAGCGCTCATTTCCTTTCCTTTATAATGTCTTTTTACAGTCTTAAGCTGTTTCCGTTGTAGCAACGCCGGTACTTTAAGTTGAACAGCTGAGTTAAATGACTTACCTGTCTGTCTGTCAAAGATACATGTAACAGAGCAAATAGTCCTCACCTGTGCCGTCGTCGGTCGGTTGTGACGTCACCTTGTTGTCACTCAGGTAAGGTAAAGGATGTACCTTGGCAGTACTAGCAGCTGATTGCCTGCAGCCGTCCAGCCGTGTCCACGTCTATACATGAATATTGGCATACGGTATATCACTCATCAGTCACTGTACAGTTAGTTGTAAAGCAATGTGCTCTAGAGTATTAGTCACATCATTATCATAATCATCATCAACAGCATCGTCCGACGGGCCTTTCTACCGCGGTATAAAACACTTCAGCTTCAGCGAAGCAAATATTAATAATAATCACGGCTCTGTCATCTCGGCATCGGCATTGCGAGGGTTCACCGGATTCATTTGACGAATTTCGAACAGCGCCAACTCCATCAGACCAAACCAATTACTGAACTGGGCCGCGAGTCAAACCATCTATCTTCTACGTTCGCCGTCGACTACACAGCCTGAAAGCTGATACTTATTTTACTCTCCATGGAGGGTAGAAGGCTGAGTTGACCTAAGTGCTACTGGAAAGGTGGGCAGCCCGTCTACGGCCGCTACGGCGTGTCCAAATCTGTGCAGTACATAGCAGTGTTTCGCGATAAATACTTAATCGCGTAGGATTCGACATCCTAGGACCTCACACTGAAGTCAGGCACGTTACCGCTAGACCGCACCACTATACGACCTGCAGCTTTAAGGCGGAGTAAGACGTACATGTACCAATGACAGCTTCACCACAACGACAGCCGACGAAAAAGTTTTCATCGGGCTCGTAAAGCCCTGTCCACACTGGCGATATAGTCGCCGAATTCGGCGACTGTCACTGAAAACGGCGACTGTCTCCGAATTCGGCGACAATTGTCGCCGAATTCGGCGACTATAGTCGCCAGTGTGTCAGGGCTTAAATGTACCAAATAATAAACAGTAAACAAAGGGCCTAAACTGTTTAAGAAATTACTGTATACGTTTATTGAGTGGTGTGAATGATACGACATTTTGCTCTCGTAAGGTGATACCTGTGCGACTTCTGTTCTCAATTTAGCTACAGAGCATTAAACATATTGAGTAGGATATTTAAGCTATGCTACTGAAATGCAACCATCAACTACAGAAAAGACGGAAATTAATTACACAGTACGACTGACATAATATCACGAAAACAGAAGCAGCAAATGACGATATCGATTACAGATATCAAAACGTGAACACGAAAATTATGCATTATAACAAAACTTATTAAAAAATACTCAAAATATCGTCCATACTTAAGTAGGCTTAGGTAAGTGAAAGTTTGTATAGATATAAATAACAAAGTCATTCGGACGCCATTAACATTTACGTAATTCTTGCTGAAATGAATGGTCAACTCCACTTTAATCAGTGTTAATCACCGTTAGACTATATATGGACGTGTAATTGCCACATACTTATTTAAAGTTTCTTACCAGCATCTTAAACGGCAACGACAAGACGAAGAACACGTCCTTGAAGCACATGATGAGCCTTTTCCTCTTCAACTAGCAGAGTCGTTTATTAATCATCACTTATCGAAGCATAGTCGCTGCTCGCTGCGGCATCTGATAATATTATTTACGCAGAACACAGTACATTGCACGGCCACGCCGCCGTGACAGCTGCTGGTCTTTTTTAGCGCAAGCCGGTGGGCGTGAGTGGTCGCGGAGAGCGCAGCACGTGACTACTTATTTATTATGAATATAATCGCTGAGAACGAACAAAAAGCGAGACTCGCTTGCACTCACGCAGCCAGAGAACAAAGCCGACAACACACAGCCCGAAACAAGATCGACCAGTAGGCCTAGCTGAACAACGTTTCAAATTCTATGACGACGACGATGCACGCAATTGTACAGTCTAGCAAAACGCGACAAGCCGATAGGCGACCTAAATATGCGTGCTGCATTATGTCACCACTATGACGTCATACGGTCGCGTGACGTCATCGGTCACGTGACCATTCGATTCAGCATAAGCGATTTCCTGTACGTCCTCAATAGAAATCAAATCCGTATCTCGCTTTGTTTTTGTGACGTCATCACTGACACCTGGATCAGAGACATAGGTGACCCGTATCCGTTGACAGGCGAACGCACAAACATGTAATGTGTTATAATGTTGCTTTTTTGATGCACACACGGCAATGTTAAACTTTCAAAATCCATTTACTCACCGCCTTTATACAATCTTATTAAATTTTCTCGTTTTCTTTTCGTTCTAATAATCCGGAATAATCTTGCATGACCTTGAACAAAGATTCGAAGTCAAAAGGATTCTTCTACGTGAATTTCAGTTTTGTGCTTATTTTTTTACTAATAATACATTTAGCCGTTTTGATACTATGCAGGCATGTGAATGACACAAAAACAGACGTAGGCCTAGTTACAGTATGAGCATTATGCGGTTTTACTTTTTGTGCAGTTACGCGTTGCGCGATAAAAGCCGGAAATCGCTGACAATTTTTCGCCTGTGTTGCGGGTGTTTAAGCTTTCGTTTACGTCTGCGAACATTTATTTATATTAATCTATCCAAGTCCAACTGACTGTGTCCTGTGCTCAGCGACCAGTAAGACTATTCGTATATCCACTGAACGGTAAGAAGCACACGAACTAATTACCACACGCAACTACAACAGACTGCGACTGATGATGTGATATTTACCACTTGCGTGAATGGTCATTAGCTGACCACACTGGACTGGCCGCGTGCTGCGTGCATTGCGGATTTGACCCTTTAGTGCTCATACGAACACTGGTACCGTTATGTCGGTATGATAACTGGAAATAAACACGATCTTAAGAGTTGGATGACTAGATACATCGGAGACAGACGGATATGCAGAACGGCAGTTATGTCGGGTTTTGCGTCGTCTTTTTGGACGTACGAAGGTGGGCTTTCCCACACAACATTATGCAACACCGAACTAATGATGATGAGCCGAACAGACACTTGTACGAAAACGTAGAGATATGTTGATATCTCATGAAACAATGGGAGTGTACCACTGAGACCCGGCAACAGAAATAAATAAATAAGCTTGTACTTTCCGCTTAACAAAATTATATACTTCAACAATGGTTTCAGGTGCGCCATATTTGAATATTTCTTTGTTTTTTGTACATGCATACTGAACACTGAGTTTATTAGGCCTACACACTTGCGGAGGTTGCGGCTGGATGGCCGAATAGCTGAATAAATTTTAAAAGTACAATAAAGAAAGAGTGCAATGTCTGAATTTAACAATCTAATGTCTCATCTCATCTCATCGTTATTTGTTTGAAAGACAGCAGCGTAAAATAAATCAGCACATGATCATAGGCAGCAACGAACATTCAAACAGGACAACCAGGTAAAAGTCCTTACGCTGACGGTTGCCCTAGCTAACCTAACATGGCCTAATCTAATACGACAAACATAATATACACAAAACATAAAAGCAAATATTAAAGCATTTCAAAAATGGTGACAAGTCAACCAATTCTATAGTTTTTTAAATGTCTGAATTAAAAATAAGCGTTTATGCGGTGTTTGTATTTTAAATTCTCTTTGCTGTATAGGCAAAATAAATTACATATTGCGGGACGAAAAGTAGGCCTACTATATGACATGTGTAGTTTTGCTAACTGTTCTTTGTTCTTAGAAGGGTTAAACGACAGGCGCGTGTCGTTCGGCTGTTTCTCCCGCCGGCAAAATTGTCGCTTGAAGGATGTGTCAAATGTCATTGTACGACTGATACGCACACGCAATGCTCAGCGACACGCTAATATTTTTAGCGCGCGACAGCATATATGCTATAGCGCGCTATATGCCATCGCACGTCCGTCCGTCCGACGTCCGTCTGTCTGCCACACGGGTGGATCAGTCAAAGACGGTTGAGGTTAGGATCACGAAACCTTCACCACTGAGTAGCCCCATGACTCTAGTTTCCTGACGCTTAACTTCACCGTGAAATTTCAAGGGGAAGATAGGGAGCGGGGGCGTCGAATAAGAGAGGGGTATGAAAAATACGCAATTTTCAGCCAATAAGTTGCCGTATCTCAGAAACGGTGCAAGATAGGACAAAAGTTACTATTAATCACTAATAGGAAGTCGATTGGTACCAAAATCATCGACCTTGGATGACCTTGAAATGCTGTACGTTCAAATTTTCTCGGAATTTTGTGCTGGTTGGCATATTTGAGAGGCAACAACGGCTAAATGAATGAAGCTAGACCCGCATTGTCAGCGAGGAATTGTTGCGCACTGAAAGTACTTTTCAACGATGTATAGATTACGTTGATATTCCTGAGCGATCCTGAGTGGGGGCCGATTTAGTGAGTTGCGTCCTATGTACCAAGGCTGTCGCGCGCTTACCTTTGCGTTAGCTAGGCTTTCTTGTTGGTCGATTGTTGTCAGCCACGATCATCTCACTGTATTTGTTTTGTTGTCTGTTTTCTTTGTCGGGATTAAGCTTACTTTTAACACTAACGTCGAATAGGCTTAAGTAACGTCGTTAGTTGAAGGCTGAAGTATGCCGATTTTCTGGGGGAAAACTTTAAAAAGCTAGAAAGTATACACGTACTCCAAGAGTGCACCAAGATTATGGCGAGCGCGGGAGCGTGAGCGTATAACGGGGGTCTGGGGACGGAGTCCCCAGCGGGGTCCAGAGGCAGAGCCCCCAAGAAGCTGAAAGCCTTTTTGCTTTTGGACGTCTCACTCTCATAGTGCAGTATTTAGTTAGTAGTTCGTATTTTTTAAAGTAGTTCGTTAGGTTTTCTGGAGATAATTGTATGACACTCCCCGAGATTGAAATTACATGGCAATCAGCAGGAAATTGGAGTAAGGGAAGGAAATGAGAAGGAACACAATCAAGAATCAAGATCTCAGGAATCGCACGTATTCACCTCTGCCAGGTCAGGCTGGGGCAGTCAGGCTGTCATACAAATTGCAGTTCAAAAGCCGTTATACATATAAGCTTATAACTAGACGACAGGTCGATACCAAGATTACACTGTTATAGGACCTGCTACAGCAAGGTTATCATGAAAAATGCACTGTTTAACTCTAAAAGTTTTAGTCACGAGAACTCTACCGCAATCACGAACAACTCTTATTTCGCAACATGAGCTCTTCTTTACTGAGGATGAATTCGCAGAAGGGGGGCCAAAATTTCCCCAGGGGGGCAGACCCCCTAACCCCCATTCTCGAACACTGGAAGTAAGAGAGCGACAGCTATGTGTAAATGGGCAATAAAATGGCGAAAAATGCTACGAAGACAAGTAGAGACATAAAATACACGTTCCGCATGGTATATGTGTTCAGACGCTGCGTAATGGACAGCAATTACAAAGGCAATTAGACTGAGGAATGCGTAGGGTCGCCGTCTTGTCGAATGCAGATGCGCAACATTTCGTCGGCGAAAAAGACACCATTTACATTGCACGCGGACTGCACTCTGCAGGCGGCTACAGCATGCTGCGTAGAACTTGTTACCCGCTGAACTCAATGACATTTAAAACAAGACAGCTGAGCTATCGCAAAGAAGACCGCGCGATGCGCCCAATATATGGGTGCCCTGACAAAGTTTCCAGAGTCCTCGGCTACTTTTCCCGAAATTTGTAATGTGCTTTTGTTCCGATTGAATGTGCGTACAAAATTTGAAGTTCGCAGCTTTACCCTTTCCTGAGATAATAAGGGTACTCAAAAAATTTGGGCAGTCCCTGGATATGTTCACGCTCCATTTTCTCCCAAAATTTTAAAGGGCTTTTGTTCGGATGGACCCTGTGAATATACCTGCCAAATTTGAAGTTCGTAGCTTTACCCATTCCTGAGATAATAGGGGTACTTCAAAAATTTGGGGAGTTTCTGAATTCGCCCACGCTCCCTATTCCTCAAATTTTTAAGGCTTTTGTTCGCATGGAACCTGCGAATATACCTGCCAAGTTTAAAGTTCGTAGCTTTATCCGTTCCTGAGATAATAGGGGGTACTCAAAAAAACTTGGGCAGTGCCTGGATACGCCCACGCTCCATTTTCTCCCAAAATTTTAAAGGCTTGTTTTCGGATGGACCCTGTGAATATACCTGCCAAATTTGAAGTTTGTAGCTTTATCCGTTCCTGAGATAATAGGGGGTACTCAAAAAATTTGGGCAGTCCCTGTATACGCCCA
>Ga0056131_1000134_pt1 | contig 14845 bp, 9 predicted proteins | sample WorMetLIZISLAND1_2_FD_67480 | JGI IMG/M metagenome (GOLD analysis project Ga0056131, IMG submission 67480) | Marine gutless worms symbiont microbial communities from Max Planck institute for Marine Microbiology, Germany - Olavius clavatus LIZARD... ...
TCCGTACAGTTTTGCCATGCGTTTCCATATATCTTTTCTTGCGCTTTCGTAAACTTTATTTTTGCGTTTTTATGACATTTCTTAATTGATGCGTTGCGTTTTCATAATACAGCCGAAAAAACGTTACATGAGCGCACTGCAGCCTTGTCGTTTGCCGGGCGCCGTTGTGAAGAAAGCAGTTTGGATGAGTTGCGCGTGATTTCAGTCGTCCTGTCGTCGTCGTATGGAGGCGCGAAAAGCTTCTTGGAGCGATATTGGATTGCGTCCTGGAGGACAGGCACAAACAACACCCGGGTGGGGCGTCAATCGATTTACGTCGCGACCACAGATTGCAAGTTTCGCCGACCGGCGCCGACAGTAGCTGGCTTAGCGCCATCTCCTTACAGCGTCGAATCAACCGATCCATAAGCGGACTTCGCCGATCGATATTGTTCCGTGTCCGAGTTTGTCTAACTGCGCCATTATTCCGGCAGCATCACCGCACGCACAGTTGCAGATGTTGCCGTCTCACGCAGCGTGCAGTTCACGGAAAAGAACATTTAGACACAAATATAATGGCGTGCACTGGTCGTAATAAACAACCGTAGGACTACGTGCAGTTTCAGATTGTGTTTATCCGTTGGGATCTACTGATCCTTAAATCTTACAGTTCGACTCTTGAATCTTATCTCTATTGCGTGAGATTAACACATTCGTCAAGTCTGGGTTGCGGTTGACCTCATAAAGTTGACCTTTAATTGGGTCAGTTCTTCAGATGTAGTCAGAACTGTATTTATCAGCGTGTGAAATGTCTTACCGCCTATATGAAGTTCAGGAGGCCGATTGAATGGCCAACGATCGTAACACTTAACTTTTACGTCCGACAGCTGAGATGCCTCTTCACCGATCCCAACAAAATACGACAAATAGGTCTTCAGTCCAGTATGACATTGTGGTAGCCCACTTTGTGAGTGTATTATTAAAGGTAAGTTTAGAAACAGTTAGTGCCAGTTACTTTCGAAGTAACCCAACCTATATGGCAACGGTACCTCGCCGTTACAGATAAACAGAAGGTCGGACAGACAGACTGACAGCATTATGTACCAATACCGCGCACTGCAGAGCATCGCGCGGTAGGCTAAAAATGCAAACATAAAATGTATAAATGCATCGTTTTCTGTTTTCATAGTCGTGGTCGATTTGTTGCCTGCTAACTTTATCTTTGCGCTGCCGTCTCTAGATCAATAAGTGGAAGTGCCTTTCATGATTCTATTCTGTTTATGTACAGAATCAAAAGCTGCTTTCACGTAAATGTAGGCTACGTAAGGTGTATAAAATTGCGAAAAAGACGATGGGTGTCTAACAGAAGACGTACATAAATTTGCTCTGTTCATGACTGCATTTATTACATTTTCTCTTACCTAAATTGTCATTATTATTTTATTAGCTGGTTATCCGTTCTTCAGTTTTCCCGTCATAAGTGTCGTTGAATCGGAAAATAAATGAAACCCAAGAGACCTGTGATTAGCGTTATTTCTGACAAAAGAAAATTTTGCTAGAAATGAGCAAGTCTGAAGTCTGGCCGTCGATGTAAGCCAGCTGTTAAATTACAGACGTTATACGGGCAGTCATTTGGTCAGTCTCGACCAAACACATCGAACTGCGTGTTAGGATGTCGTAAAACCATTCATGCGGTGTGTTTGTAATCTCGCTGTCGTTGTCGTCGTTGCTGTTTCGATCAATATTGATTGCACGGAAGTGGCTCGCAGTTGCAGTTGCAGCAGCAGCAGCTGGCCGTCTTCGTCGATGTCGGATGACTGATGCCAGACGTATCATGTCAACGCACGTGTATAGAGTCCTATATACATACAATTTTGAGCGAACAAATGACCAATGCACTTCAGTCACTTTACAGTAGTCAACTAGATGAGAAAGAAATGGAGAAAAGGTGAGTGAGTCTTGAGGTTAGATTTAAACATTTGTAGAGTCTTAGATGAAGTCACTTCCGACGACAGATTCTTGCAAGTTTTTGCTGCTCGGTCGCCAATCGTATTGAGCCGCGTGTTGATGGTACAGCTAGTGCTGAGGTGGAAGATGAACGCAGTTATGCTTTTATGGTGTACTGTATATAGTTAATATAAATTATGTCGTTATGCTAGTACTTAGGAGTCATTTACTAGTAGGACTCCATGGTTCATATCGTCTGCACGTGTCGCACGTATCGTTCTTCATGACAGCTATCGGTTCTGACATGTCGGCTGACATTAGAAGGAGCATAGGCGCCAGAGCACCGAAAGTTTCGTCGCCATGAGATTTGCAGAAATTCAGTTATTTTTAGATGGGGTAAGCGTGTATATGGAGGCCACTACGCCCGTCTACACTCCCATGATTGGCGTTGCATTAGAGCGACGTCATCGAGCTAGTGGGCAAGGCATGCGAACCGTCGTATAGTGTCGTCCACCCGTCGTCCAAGAACGGCGTTGTTTCCTACGACGAATCTCGTTACAGCGGCGTCCACCAGCAGCTTCCATGCAGTCTACTGCAGCTACGTCATGGCGACGTCAACATAATCCGATCTTCGATCTACATACAATCAGTGGCGGCGTGTGACATGGTGACACTGTGACATCGTCTCATCCGTGCACGACGTCCTTGTTGCCCCTGCTATACAATTACAAACACGTGTAGCACCTGTGTCTCATCAGCCCAGCATTCGTCATTTTCGGTGTCGTCAACTGTTTTTCATCTGACAGGCAAACATCCAACAGCGAAAGAAGCTGTTGTTGAGATAGCCGATCGTACTGCGTATGACGACGTGGGTGCTCTAGTACAAGCTGGTCCAAAAATTTAGTCGTCAAGGTTTTGTCACACCTTCGTCAAATATTGAGCAATTTTCCTAGTTTTTCCTGGCACACAGCCGTAAATTTGCAATAAAATTATTCATTGAAGATCCCATACGTGGCCGATGAAGTTTTCTAACATTGCGTCATTAGAAAGCCGTTAAGATCTTTCATAATAAGTGGTCATCTGCTCGTCTCGTCTGGCTATGTCTTTATCTAGCTGAACTGGGGAATGTTATCGCCCGGAACCTGGACTGCGGGTCGGTTGGAGCATTCATAAAGACGGTAACGATATTGATTACGGTCGGCGCTTCCTGTCTGCTGATTAACCCAGCGCGCGAACAGCATGCTTTGCACAATGCATTTGTCTGCAACTTTCCGTTCCATTCACACACTATCTTCTTTTGTTTCTCTACACATAGATTTTTCCGCTCAACGTGCTATCTTTTTGTAGGACACGAAGCAGCATAGAGAAATCGAAAAAGTCTAAATTTCAACACAAACAACTGCAGTTATAGGCTAGACCTACACCGTGCGTCAAAAAGGGGAGGCGCATATCTTGAACAACTTTTCAGCGATATTAAACATCTCTTTACTCGCATACTCAGAGTTTTTGTGGACTCTTTTTGTTGCAAATTTTGCGCTCAGTGTGCACTGAAATAATTAATAAATATCGGTTGACATTTGGTGACATGTGAACATGAGTATGGTGTCTCTTTTTGACGCTCTGTATATGACCTACGTGCGGAGTAAACGGTAAAGTGAATACAAATTAGACCGAGCATGTTTTGTGTTGAAATTATCCTCAGCACAGCACTGCTTTGACATGCCATTGTCATCGTTTTACCAATATTACCGTCATCATGAGCATCGTCGCATGACTCAGTCGGTCCATTGCAAGCTGAAAGTTAATTACTGCTTGAATGACGTACGGCATAGACCGTCAGAGTAATGTCTCTAAGAGCTAGGTCTGTCGCTGCAGCAATGCTCTGGCAGTCCCATATATACCGGCTATGTTGCAGCAGCAGCAGCAGTATTAGTTGGAGTGACAGCAGCTGTGATCGATGAAGATGCTGGCATGATATGTTTAGCGTCTGTGTCCATTTGTTGACTGTCAACTGGTCTCTCTATCGACGTCGACGATACTCAAAATAACGACTGTGAGCCGCGGACGTAGGTTGCGTAGCACAGTGCGCCGCTTCATCAACCGTCAGCGGCGTTTTCCGTGTAAATCCTACATTCTTCAAACTTCAAACTTCCAACTTTTATTAAAAACACGTAGCAAGCGCATGTGCAACAATCAGTTGCAATTGACTGAAAGCGATATATAAAGACATATGCACAAATATTAGTATAGACATAGAAAGGAAAATTGATATGGTATATGATATTTGAAGAGGCAGTTTGTAATACATGAGAGTTTGCGTAATTCAGTAATTTAGAATCTGATGGATATGTCTTTCAGGCCTAAGATCATGAGTTGTGGCTGGACTATACTGGTGACGACGAATGCAGGCAGTATTGTGAGTTTTGCTTCGTCGCGCTATCAACACAACGTATAGGTACGGTACCACATAGCAGCTTCTTGTTGATATTAGAATCAAAAGCACAGGCAGCATCTACATTGTGTATGCGATTTTCTGTATTATTTTATGGTCAATTTTCGTACATTGTGTGCACAATGACAGTTTAAAGTATTATTAATTTTAGGGGTTTTAGCGACCACGACTGTAAGTCTAACTATTGCAGATAGGAGAGTCAAGTCCAGTACTTGTGGACAAATAAATGACAGAGTGGCCCGAAACTTGAAAAAAGTAAGCTATCGTACTTTGTCCATATCTTCGCAAAATATTGACAAATTTTCACATTTTTTCACCAGTAGACGTTGTAAGAAATTTGCTACTCACTGGCATGCACAAACACACCTAGTCTGTCGCTACACTACCTTGTAAAACATAAATATCCGAAAACCAACAATATCTACAGATGAGTAGTAAATTTCTTACAGAGTCTACTGGTGAAAAAATTGTGAAAATTGGACAAAGTACGATAGCTTACTTTTTTGGGCCACATTTTGTGAAGCAGTCGTCTTGATTAGTCGAAAACATCAAACGCATTCTGCATCCTTGCGACGCCGAGCATACAGAGAGACGTGTAGGCCTACATGATATGAGACGCATTTGCCGGTCTGACGTTTTATCAAGAAGAGCAATTCAGCGACGTGCTTCTGTCACCACCATACGCCATTTTTTCTCGTCGTCTAATGGACGACAAGAGCTGAGTTTCGTCGTCGTCCGTCACATTCCCACCACTGCCTCCTGTAGTGGTCCCACTCATCGCGCGGCGCACTCGTTCTCCGTGACATCCAAGCAGCTAAATCTGTTCGCTGCCGTCGACCACGCGGACAGGCGACGCAACCGGGGCTGAAAAACATAGGTTTTTGGAAACTTTTTGAAGGTTTTTAGGTTTTTTTCAGTTTTTAATCTACAAAGAAGACCGGGCATAAAATTACGACACAGGAAGAGCATCCCATGCACCATTCTCCCTGTCACATCGTTTTTTGTGAATTTTTACAACACTCACAAATCACTCAGAATATGAAATTAAATAGGCCTACGATCTGTACAAAATTGCACAAAAGATAAAAACCTAAAAACCTCTAAATCTTAGATTTTTGAGTTTTTAAAGGTTTTCTGCTTCAAAACTTAAAGCCCATAGTTTTTTTTCGAAGCCATTTTCAAGCCGTGGACGCAACGCGTCGGTTGAACAAATAATAATTTGCAATGCAGCCCTGGAAAACCCGTCAATCGTGCTTGCCCCGGGTCTGCTCTTGTCGGATACCGGTGAGGTGAGCCTGCCAGTCTGGGTCCGGTCGGGCGGCCGTCTCACGTATCGATGTGCCGGCGAGTTTGTCAGTGAGATGATGGCAGCGTAGAATACCGATTGATGGTCAATGACGTGTTGCATTATTACACGCTCCAGTAGATCGCGCATGCTGCTGCTGCTGCCGACTGCCAATACTGATGCAGATGCAGATGACTGAACATTCAGACCTCGTATGCAGATGCCACGTTCGTTCGTTCGTAATTGGATATCTATAGCGCATTTCGGCCGTCGCATCGTCATTGATTATACACCTACGTGTCTCAAAAAACTGTGCCAGTGTTATTTTTTTGAACAACTCCGTGAAACGTTGGTCGACTTTAATTATTTTTGGCGTGCAACATCGCGAAGAAAGGTGACAAATGATGATGATAGTTTTGCCCACCTCACCTTAGTCCTGTTGCTATACTACCTTCTAAAATGCAGAAGTTGTAGTTTGGACGTTTACAAGAATGAATTCATACTGGGTACCGCATGCCGGCTGAAAAAATCATTGCGAGACCACAAAATCGTCGAAAATCTGTTACTTATTTAATATTTATTACGACAAAGTCTATCGTACCAAGATGTTGGACCGTCTGTAAGAAATCTAAGAATGCCATATTTACTTCATCTGCACCCCAGATGTTCGCATATTCCTTATGTATTGTTGTCAAAAATAGCAAATAGTATTTGTTTACTTCGCAGACAATAACCATGCACTTTTTACCTATTTGGATTGTGCGTTTCATCAAACGTGTTTAACTGTCGTGTAGGAAGCACGGCAGTTACTGACGAATACAAAACGATGTACTCGACTCATCTAGATCAGCTATTTGTCCTATAGTCATCATCGTTTGAACGGTCGCACCTCCGATTAGCACCATGGATCGGCTGTTCAAGTCGATTATGAGCGTCCGTGATGTGAAGTTTCGCATGGACGATGACTACGTCGATCGTCTGAGCCGGCAGCACACTGTCATCATCCTTGTCTGTTTCGGCTTTCTCGTCAGCACGAAGCAGTTCGTCGGGCGCCCGATCAACTGCTGGTGTCCGGCCCAGTTCACCGACAGTCACCGCGACTACTCGGACGCTATCTGTTGGGTCAGCAATACCTACTATCTACCTATTGAACAGACGATCCCGGAAGAACGGTTCGACGTCACCAAGAACCGACAACTGATCAGTTACTACCAGTGGGTGCCGCTCATACTGCTCTTCCAGGTATTTCAGTCTCAATGTCCGAGCAACAGTTCAGTATTATAATTTGTACAAAAAAGACCTAGGCCTGTTTTGTACAAATTGCAACTTGTCCCCATGTCTTTCAGTCTTGTGCAGTTTCTGTTAGCTGGTGAACCTTCACAACTCTTCTACATCGAGTCTTTCTTCCTCTTATTGAATTCCCGTCCAGTTTTCCAATCCGAACCCTATATAATGTGCTTTACTATACTGTACTGTCTCTGTTCGGTATATGTCCAAATGTCACTAATTTCTGCATTAATAAATTTTACTTCCAAAATTTCCACGTCTGCAATAGCCATGCTCGGTATGCTGACCATTACTCTTCCAGAATGGTCTGTGAATGAATGTTCACAAATTGCCTGCTTAAACGTGATAGTTATCTACCTGTCGGTTTGTCTGTCAAACTCTGAGCAAGATTACTCGACAAACTGTGGATGATTATACATAATATTTGATGGTAACAATTATTGACTAGATTTTTAGCTGATCGTACTGAACGAGCAATTGGCTATTGGGGATCATAAACGCATGCTGTCCGTCTGCCTGCCTACCATGTATATCTGTCCGTGACGCTGTGCATTGTGGCTAACGATACACCCTACAGCAAAAATGTCTGAACAAGCGAATAGGAAGTCCATAGCTTCCTACACAATGGTACAACCATCTACTCCGTACATCCACCCCATTCACATCAAATTGCCCACTTCCAAAATTTCGACGTCTGCAATAGCCATGCTCGACATGTTGACCATTACTATGCCAGACAATGGTGAGTAGCTATACCGTACATCGTAGGCCCCCTATAAGAAAGATTTATAAGCAAGCCTAAAGTACGATCGGCTGTCTCAGCAACAGCTGGTCTTCTTGTTGTTGATCGGTGTAGGCCTATGTATGTATCTGTACTCCTGTATAATGTCCGTCTGTCTGTCTGTAACGCTGTGCTTGTGGGTTGTGGCTAAACGATAGGCTACATTCAACATCAAAAGTGTCTAAACAAAGGAACAGGAAGTAGTGTCCTGCTACGACACGACGGTACAACTTTCAACCCCCTATACCGGCCCTGAGCCCTCAGACTCTCCACCCCCAAAATTTCAAAATTTAAAATTTCGCGTACGGAATAACCCTAGTTAGCATGCTGACCATGGCTATTTCAGACAACACAGTACGATCGGCTATCTCAGCAACAGCTGCGCTTCTTGTTATACGTAGCTTTATATAGCTAGAGTCCGCGGTGGAAGGCGTTTGTACATCTGGTGAATAAATCACAGAAATATCAAGTGTCATTTCTCAACAAGAACACGATTGTTTGACGTTCTGCGTTGAGGCGGTCAGGCAGCTAACGTGGAACCGTTCAGTACGCTGCGTTATTGTACAGTAGGCCTACACGACGTGAAATCGGCTCTTTTCTGCTGTCACGTACTTCGCTCGTCGCATTATCGTTCGACCGTCAACGAACGCACACGCAAATTAACCAAATTTATTCGTTCGTCGTTATTTCCATTCTCTCCAATTCCACTTACGATCCCCGACGACAGATCGTGTGCACGCTGCTGACAAAATATTTCTCAAATTGTTGTTCACCGGCTGAAGTCGGGCAAACAAAGCGCAACAAAGTGTTCAATAGATGCTGGCAACAACACATAAGTTTACTGGTTAAATATAAATCAAATTGGGATAAATACTAATAAGTCATAAACCTCTGTACGTTCGGTGTCACTGTAGGTGCAACTCACATAGAAAACACCCAGAGTTTAAACCAGCGCTGACAGCGCAGCACCAAGGGTGACCTTACTTAATGATATTAAACTGTGAAGAAATGGGTCATAATATCATTTGTCTGCAGTGAAGTATAATTCCTTAAATTGCACTAGCTTATACGACTTTGATAAAGTAAATTAAACTGATAGTGTAAACAATTGCTCTGGAAAGTGATGTCTTATACGTTGTCAGGTAGCCTAATAGCCACATGCAATGCAGTTCAGTTGGATTCTGGTCTCTAATCAGATCGGCTGAAGTGACACATTGCATATTAAAATAAGGCTGCAGATTGCAGTTCGCCGCCTATACATAATTTATCATCCCTGTCGTCGCGATGGTCATCAAGCGTCTATACGCGTAATACGTCGTTCTGATGAGGCGCTGTACTGTTGATGTACGTCGCATATTGATGCGAAGAAGCTTGTTGATGTCGTTCTATGCGTGGACATCGCGGCGCTAACGCTATACCGCGGAACTGAACCATACTTTCTCGTTCTTACGCCGTAACTTAATCTCGGAACCTCTATATATATAGGACCGGCATCCCATGAATGAAAATGCAACGCAAAATAGAAAATGCAACCTTTTTTGGATGACGAAAACTATTAATTAAGACTTTATGTATAGCCTATAACAATCACACAGTGGAGAGAGACTGCACTCGAAACAACACTTTAGTAAAAAAATGTTAATGACAATGTCAATTTGAATTTGTAGAGCGCATCGACACTATCGCATGAATGCGTTATAGGCCTAATGATAAGAAAAAGTACCGTCTTAATCAACACTGTTGCGGTGCCTGAAGCAGTCGAAACTCAATGCCGACGACTGCACGACTATAGGCCAGATAGGCCTACCACGTTGCGTGAAATTGCGCTAGCGGGTATTATTTATATAAATTTACTATTGACGTTGGCATTGACATTGTATAAGCATATACATAATATTCATGTCTATGTGTATAAGGCAATTAGTATTTAAAATATTTAGTGCTATAATACTGGTAGAGCTTAGGTCCATACTCCATACCAGCCGTCACCTCAGATTCAGTCATGACTGCTCACATTAGGCCTACACATTCGACAGAATAATATTCACATTGTGACCGATCATCATAATAAAATTATTGTTGATATTATAATTCGTTGACGTGCGCGACAGGCGATGTTGGCGTTCGTGCCGTGCCTCATCTGGCGGTTTGTCAGCAAGCGCAGCGGTGTCAACATGGCGGCAATAATGGACGCGGCGCGTCACTGCTCGCAGGCTCACTATCTCGAGATCAGAGAGAAGGCCATCCGCTACGTCGTCAACCAAATGGACCGCTACCTGCTGGCGCAGCGCGAGTACCGCACCGGATGTATGGTCCGAATTAAGCACATTGTCGCCAAGTTCTGCTGCATCGTCGGCGGTGAGATTCAATGGCGTAGCTAGATATAGGCCTATTTTTCGTCAGACAACTATAGAATATAACCAATCCATCAGTCACTGTTATTTTAAACAGCTACTACAAAGACCGGGGTAGGAGAGACGAAATAGGTGCATTACAGTCGTCACGGAGACGGCGAGAAGGTACTGTCTGAAGGTTAATCGTTCCATATACATGCACCAGCGACAGGAAAGGCGCTACGGCCAACAGGCTAGGCAGAAAATCTGAAAGATGGACTTTTGGTGGTTTTCGTGGTTCGTGGAGACGGATGTCAGCGGTGCGCGTGAACTGGCGAAGGTACATCGCCTCACCGTAACAGCGGAGCATCAGCATGCAGCGCCCGATAATGCCATTTGATCATTCATTAAGCCGTTTTGACACAAAACACGAGTGTAACAGACCTTCAGACCGACAGTCAGAATTGCCATAGATGGCGCTGAATAGGTGCTTTGCACGGCGACTTTTGGTAAAAGTCAGATAAAGTAGACTCATTGTCCTAGGTCTGGAAAGTGGTACAAATCATTTACACTTGGTACTGCGCGAAAGGTGTTGTGATATTCATTTCCATTCATATGCATGGTATATATGAACCGTTGCATTCGTCTTACTGAGTAAACTCTAGTTTTGTGCAGCAAAATTAAAACGCCGCAAACGCCGCAGTGTTAACATTTTCCAGCAGCGTCCGTGTTTTTAGTTCAGGAATTATCATTGATCTATTATCGCTACTCCGTCGTTTCCAATTGGATCGGAATGAAATTTGGCAGGAATGTTCTTCGCGCAAATGCGTATCGACTGACGGAGTCGGATTTTCGATGTGACGTCACAGTTTCAAGATGGCGGCCATGACGTCATTTCACGCAAAACAGCTGTAACCTGGTGAGCGCCAGTTCCTGATCGATATACTGTATATTCGTGCTTGTTTTGCAGGAAAGCTGTACGGCAACTACTTGATAACAGCCTATCTGGCGGTGAAACTGCTGTACCTCGGCAATGCCATCGGTCAGCTGTTCCTCCTCGACGCCTTCCTCAAGATCGACTATCATCTGTACGGTGTGCAGGTGGTTGAACGACTGATCCGCGGTCAGGACTGGGGATACTCTGAACGTTTTCCGCGCGTCACGCTGTGCGAGTTTGAGATTCGTCACCAGTCACGTGTCCATCAGTACGTTGTCCAGTGCGCGCTGACGATCAACCTCTTCAACGAGAAGATCTTCCTCTTTGTCTGGTTCTGGTTCGTGTTCGTAGCGGTCATCACCATAGTGAACTTCATGCGCTGGTTGTTCCGGTCGCTGTACTGGCCCGGCCACGTCCAGTACCTCCGCAAGCAGCTGCGCGCATTCGACGCCACCCAACGCGAAGCCGGCATCCTGGCCAAGTTCGCCGAGAACTATCTGCGCCGTGACGGCATGTTCATTGTCCGGCTGGTCGGCATCAATATGGGCGAGGTAGTTGCCGGAGAGATCGTCTGCGGATTGTGGAACAACTACAGCCTCGAGCGGCGTTCCATCGCCGAGAAATCGGGCCGCAAGAGCGCTGCCAAGGCGGCGGCGAGGGGTGGTGTTGCCGGCGGACGCATGGAGATCGTATGAACCGCAGCTGTATAGTTCCATACACCTTAACGACGACGATGAGGAGTGAAAATCGCAATCCCCGGCGTATACGGCATGTCAAGTATATGTGCTAGCGCTGTACTTGAAAGTCTTGAAATACGATGAAGTCTTGTTTTATTTCAGAGAAAGTACTCGTCAACGAAGACCGTCAACAAGTCGCGTTTGCTTTCATATTATTGTTGTTACAACCCACGGGACTACAGTTTTGTCCCTCAAACACACCACTGCGATGCGTCCGATCTCTGACCACTCCACTGTTCGTCGACTACTTATCTCAAATACCTCAAATTGGGTGGCGCGATAGCCTAGTGGTTAGCGTGCTGGACTAACGAGATCGGGGTTCCAGTCCCGCTGGCCGCAGGCGGTCGCGCAGCAAACGTGGGCCAGTTGCTCTTTGCACCCTGGGCCTGGGTTTACTCAACCCTCCATCCTTTCGGGGTCGATAAATGAGTACCGGCTACGGCTGGGAAGGTATAAGGCAGGTATGTGCGACGCTACTTGGTGCGCGCCATGTACCTGAGCGCCTCTGCAGTGGGCCGTGCCCACAAAGGGGCGCTATAGCAAGTGCTCGACCTTACCTTACCTTACCTTACCTATTTATTATTTCCATGTAATGTGTAATGTACATTAAACATTTAAATTTCTTTGTTCCATCAGCATCTTTCATGTTCTTCCAACAAAGTCATAGCATCGTCTTCGTCGTCGTATTCAGTGCTTATTATATTAGCCTATACTCGACGTATAATAACCACCGACCGACCATTCAGACTCTGGCAATTAGACGCACCGTAATACAGATAGCTCGTGGACGGTAGGTACCGTATATGTAGCATGCAATGTAGTCGACTAGCCTATAGTTTGTTAAGTTTGTCATCATACGTACAACTTTTATCGTGCAAGTTTTTGAGCGACGCATTAATTTTAATTGTGTTTTCTGTCACTCTCCGGCTGTCTCTGTACTCAAGTACTGAGACTGTGTACAGTAAATCGCTTAATGCGAGTCATTGACTTGCATCAAGCGAAGTCAGAGTCTTACTATCTCAGTGGTCAGAAACTCAACACGAGACCAGTACTATGGGTACCACTAAGTATGTCTATAACGTCAGTACTATCGGTATATTGTAACGTCAGTAAATTCAACAAACATCGACGGCTTTTAATCGACAGTCTTTCGTCGGGAACTTTGTTATTTAATTGCATTGTTAACGTCTGCTTCTAAAGCATGCTACTGTTGGACATGCGGTAGGCCTATATTTCTATGGTATGAAAATTGATGACGGCAGGTTGTTACGTTACAGTATATGCAATAGTTATTCTGTGTAATAAAGTACGGGCTCAGCCTACATATTCCATACCGTACATCGATCAGCCTTCATGGGTTTATAAAGATATAACACGTCGCTCAACCTTTCACTTGGTTCTCATGCTTTTCGTATCTCTGCTGATAAAATACGGAATTCCTTACCTCACCGCCTCACATTCTGCATTCTCAAACACTCTCTTCATTTAGACGTCATTTAAAAGAGCCTACCCTGCCCCCTAGCGCCCATCCCCAATGCGCCCTGATTCTCTTCTGAGCCTTTGGCGCTATATAAATCACTTACTTGCTTGCTTACTTACTTACTTACTTACTTAATCTGCCAATCAGCCTATTTAACGTTATACCCAAAGTAGTAAAAGAATCCATATGCCACTGCCACAACTCGTATGCACCCTAGCTTGATTTAATAAACAAGAGATAGGGGAAAAGAAAGGGTCAAAAAAATATAAAAGGCGGCGTTGAGGCAGCGAGAATGAAGAATCGTGAGTGTGTCACCTTGTCTTCATTTCGTAAAATCGGACGTTAAATGAGGGAGAAAATCTGTACCGCGATACGTGGTGGGTGGACCATGGCGAGGGTTTTGTTCAATCAACGGTGCAGCATGGAGCAACGAAGGATGCACGGATGGGTGATGGGCCACGTACATTGTAAGTTAACATAAACTAGGCCTAACCTAATAATTTCGGTTCAATCGTCAATTGCGAATGACTTATTCAGTATTCAATACCATTTATTGTTTGACCTATACGACTAGGCCTAATTAGCAAGTGAACTGTGAAACAATACATTGCACTGATACTGACAACATTCTCGACTTTCCGTGGACTGACTAACTGAGCACGTAGACAAGAGTATAAAACATTATCTGTCTGTACAATGACTTACAAAAATACCTTTCATCAGATTTAACTGGGGTCTGGAAATTTCGTGGGCTTCGTGTATACAACCGATTAAGTGTATACCAATGAGTTACGGCAACATTCTGCGCGTCACAACTGGACAACAGTAGACTGCAGTATACCAGTTAGTTGATTCATGCTCAACAATCAACATACAATTATAAAAATACTCATGTAGCCCGTGACCCCGTGTCCGTGTGAATTGATACTGTACTTGAAAATAGTCGATGTAGTTAAACCCAGAAAGAGCTGTCGAAGTCCTGCAGCTGTTGGTCGTTCTGATGTAGCAGTGTCATTTGGCGAAGTTGGCCATCATCCCGTGTTGGCGATTCAAGAGCAATGGCGTCAGTTGTTGCTATGTAATCAAGCTGGTTCAACGAAATTCTTTTCGGTCGGTCGTAGTCAGTGTGGTCCTGGGAACGACGATAGCACAGCGGTGGACAGCACGTGACTGGCTCGAAGTAGACGTCGTCGACCGAGGGACAACAGCAACAGAACGTGCGTCGCACGGTCTTCCTGAAGTCGTAGTTGAAGATGACGACGACGATGCAGTTCACGGCACATCGCACTAGTCTCAAACAGCCGGCAACCAGTGACAGGCGGTACAGGTGCCCATTTCCGGTAGCGTTCCGAGACCGGAAGTAAAATACGCGAGTTAGCCCTAGAGCGGCTGATGGGCCATCGAGTATAACGAACGCAGTCGACAAGGCAAACACGGTGACGCTCAGCTGATAACGGCGCTCGTCGTTGTTAAGTGGTGTCCGCAAAGCAACTGAGGGCGTTCGACGGCAGCAGCGAAGATGTCCGACGAACAGGATAAGCGCGAACAGCAGCGACAGTCCGAACGGAAGCGTCTCGCCCACCAGAGTCGACGCCGCCGGCTGAAGTTCGACGTAGAATCGACGACG
>Ga0056131_1000137_pt1 | contig 14592 bp, 14 predicted proteins | sample WorMetLIZISLAND1_2_FD_67480 | JGI IMG/M metagenome (GOLD analysis project Ga0056131, IMG submission 67480) | Marine gutless worms symbiont microbial communities from Max Planck institute for Marine Microbiology, Germany - Olavius clavatus LIZARD... ...
CCTACATTGTAGACTCAAATATCAACATGTACAAATGCTTTTACCTTGTCATCAAACTTTGAATACTTGTCAGTTTCGTGTCGGAAAAAATCTGAAGGTGGAAGCTTCTTCAGTGCCTCTTTTTCAGCCTTCACACATCCAAATACAGCAAAGAAGCTTTGCAGTAGGCTTTTCTTTTTACCATACATTAAGTATCTGGAGCAAAACTGAGCTATTAATGATGACAGGTTTCACAGTGTCATGTCCCGCAAATTCAGTCTCTGCCCAACAATTGTTGAAACAATTGTTACATGGAAATAAAGTCATGCCTTAAAAATGTTTGTCTGTCAGCGTATACAGATAAGTGGACTAATATTACAGTTCATAAAATGTGACAAGTGTGGTTACAAACATTCTGAGCTAATTTTTCTTCTGCAATTCTTTGCTTTTCAAGCCTCTTCTGTTCTTCAATCTAAACACGGTCAATCAAAACATCCTCAGTGGGCTGGGTTCATAAATGATATCTACAATTCCACAACAAAACAATACTCGAATAAACAATAAACAAAAATTGTACATTTTAATTGGTAAAAATATGCTATGCATGAGCAATAAGCAATGTTAACACATCAGCTCTTGAATCATGATAAAAAAACTGACAACTACATTTTGTGCCAAAAATATGTTAAGTACCTTCAGTCGTTCCTCACGTTCCTTCATCAGAGTCTCGCGGGCAATAAGCTTTATCACTGCATCTTGACCTACAGTTTAAAACAAACAGTGTACAACAATGTTCCTCAATTTATGCTAAATTCCCGCATACGTCTGTATTTCTATACAAATTGTAAGATGACTCAAAAATATTTTCAAAGTGATAAGAAAACTTTGAGGCTGAATGTCCATGACAACCAAGACACTACCAACCCAAGTCAGTTACCCAAGAGTCACTGTCCTAATCCATTTACAAACACTTGGTGAAAGATGGCTGGCACAATAACCTGCCTGCATACTGGTAGGACCATCCATCTGCCATGACACTTAGAACAATGTCACCGGCTCTGAGCTGGTATTGAGTTTCCATCTGGTCAGGATCATACCACACAAGCTAGTCAATGTGCAACTCTTATGAAAACCGCACAAAGCATTGCAGGAACTCAGCCTTTGATTCAACTTCTACATCTTACATAGCGCATTAGGGGTTTTTACGTAATCGCGCTTTACAAATCTACATTTACTTACTTACTACTTACTCATAATTATCTTCCACCTTGACTACATTATGTCCACCTTCAAGCTCAGCTGCCATCCGTCTAGCTGGAAAAACCACTGGAAAATATGACAGGCCTTTTAGAATCGATTCCTTGGTTACTTAGTTACTTACCATTTACAAAGTTACTGACTTGTCGGTCTTCTTCTAGTTTCAACCCACCTTGGCATCTGTTACCGACTTTAAACCATAGATAGAAAAATAACTTTCAGCCTATCACTTGACACTAACAGACATTTGCTTTGCACATCACAAACTGAAAATGCTGCATCAAAAGTAGGCTATGTTCTTTTATAGTAACAGCAATGGCAACTGGCATACCGTCTTGATCTTCAAGTCGAACACCAAGATTTGGTAATACATCATCACGAACTTCATCACACAGTTTGAGGATTTCATGAGCTAAAGTACACACATCACTAATTCCTTACTTGCTGTATCCAGATGCCACAAGTTTGCACAAATATCATAAATACCACCATCTTCCAAAATTCACAAACTAAAAATCAATTAACAGTAACACTGGACAAAGTTCATTGTAATAACAAAGCTTTTCAACAAGTCTACTGTATTACAGTCAACTGTTAATATAATGCATATGTAATACATTCCAGTACGTTCTAAGAAACAATGCGGCAGTATGTTTTCACACCTTTTTGAGATCGAGCTATTTGTCGAACACTTTCTCTAAAGCTCGTAAACGCAGCCAAATAAGGCATAACAGTCTGTTCAACCTGTAAAAATCATTACAAATTATGAACACACCAATTCTAGTTCATTTTAAAACTTTAAACAGCATTAAAGCTATTACATGTAAGGTACACAGTTACTGTACTGACATTTTATCGTATTTATAGAAGAGTAAAATACAACTGATACAAACAGTACATGTCAAATACATAAATGCAGGCATTAACAACATGTATTTACAAACTTAATACTAATAACAATCGTACAGCAAAACACGCATTTCACTGCAGATACAACACTGATAACTAGATGGCCCCCTGTCTACAGCCCGGCCATACATGGCTTGGCCCATGTTGCAACTTCTACATTTACATTTACATCGGCCTACTCAGACCCAATGACCAACCAACCACAGGCAACCGTGGAGCTTGTAGGTATGCTGCAAGGCCTGAAGCACGTTGTTAAGAAAGGTACAAATTTGTTCTCAGTGACGACCTTTATTAACATCAGACCCAGCCCATGTGTTACACAGGTATGTCACATGTCTGCATGCAAAATTTCGATACAATATGTCACACCATTTCGGAGGAGTTCGCAAACACGCAAACACAACTCTCAATTGTAATGATTAAAAATAGGAAAAAACACTCACATCAACATTATTCTGTGAACTTGGCACAGGAAACCCAATTGCTTCATCACCTTCTATTGCTCCAAACATCTACAGAAACATTACTGATATGCAGAACATGTCATGAATGCCATCTCATTTGCATGTGTTAGGAGACTGATTTGCTTTACCTGACAATCAACATATTTGGTGCTGCTACTGAAACTGTCAATTACTCATCCACTGACCAATTGCCATGCTGCATACACCGTACATTGTAATGTAATGGCAAGCAGATACTACAATGGTTAATGTTTTGCACAAATTTCTGTTAGTACAATAAATCACTTAAACAAGACTTGTTGAGACATGTTTTGATATAGCGATGGCAGAAACCAGTTCTGTATTCACAGTTCACAGATTAACACACGTAAAATAACACAGCAGTCTCCTTCAGAATATACAGCAAATTTTTAACAAACTTTTACACATTCTATTCACATTTTAATGGACATGTGTTCAGTGTTGCTATTGCTGGGAATTATACTTATCTTCACGCAGCTCAATTTTCCAGCTGACTATATTTATATGCCACATTTCATTCCTGTTACCCAAACAACAATGCAAAAGCAAGAAAGCAGTGTGGTTCATATCAGTGCTTATAAAATCAATCATAAATTCACCCGAAGTATGCGTGTGATGTATGTGGCAATGTTCTTCAACAACAGGCTGTTAGGACGGATGCCAGTTTTCCGTCGACTGTCAATGTATATGTTGCACTGGCTGACGAGTTCTCTCATTGCGTCGAGAACTGATCTTGTGTCGACCGAGTCTGTCATTCACACAACACAGACAGACACGCACACAGGTTTATTTGTGTATTCAATGATTGACATTGCGCGCATTGTCATCACATCACCAGAATCACAAGCATCATGCAAACACCAACTATACATAATGACTTACTCAATAACTCAAGTCTCGATAATATACTGATTGTTTATCTAAATTCTGCTTTGCCTTCTCTAATGTCTAAAGTGTTTCATCCAGCACATACAGTATCCACTACTCAAAAATGTATTTAGTACCCAACCTACAAAGACCGGACCAGCTAGCATCACAAGTGATGCTACAAAGAAAATACACAGCTAGGCAGTACGAGTTACATAATCACAATAAGATAAAAGCCACTATTCCATGTCAATGCACTGTGGTGAAAAACAACTCCCTTTTTATTTTTGCAATAATTTGTCTACTGTTATTCGTAATTTTTTGGCATATATATGTTATACGAAATCTGCAACTGGAGGATATATAGTTAGCCCATCTAATCACCCAAAGAAGACTTGGTAGGATTGTCAATGAAGATATGAACAGTTTTAGTCTGGTCCAGGAGAATGAATACTCAAGCTAGGACCAACAGGTAATGAGAATCAAAGGGGCAACGAGGTAAAATGATGATGATAACACTGTATTCAGTCAATTTAGATGTAACACTAAGGTGACAATTACCACATAGGGCTTCGTGAACTTCGTTCTGGCATTTCTGGAAGCTGTGCATACAATCACACAAAAACAGATGATGTCTGACTATTGAACACTACAAGAAGAATGTATGTAAGATGATATTTTTAAACAACGCCAGAATCATAAAATGCCTCATCTGCACTGATGTTCAACAACACATTTGAAAGTTTCACTTACATTGCTAACTGAGAAGCTTTTGACATCAAGTATTCACTAATTACTGCAAAACATTACTAATTAACACCAACATTGCATCTCGTGCACTAAATTTGTAATCAAACTGACCGAAACTGTTTACAAGAAAACCTAGCTAACGCAAAGGTAAGCGCGCAACAGCCTTGGTATATAAGATGCAACTCACTAAATCGGCCCTCACTTAGGATCGCCCAGCAATATGAACGTAATCTATACATCGTTGAAAAGTACTTTCAGTGCGCAACAATTCCCTCGCTGACAATGAGGGTCTATCTTCATTCCTTTAGCCGATGTTGCCTCCCAAACATGCCAACTAGCGCAAAATTCCGAGAAAATTCGAACTTACAGCAGTTCAAGGTCATCCAAGGTCGACTGAGTACCAATCGAAAGCGCATGTGCGAGTTCCTATTAGTCATTAATAGTAACTTTGTTCCTATTTTGCACCGTTTCTGAGACACGGCGACTTATTGGCAGAAAATTGCGTAATTTTCCTACCCCTGTGTCATTCGGCACCCCCGCTCCCTATCTTCCCTGTGGAATTTCACGGTGAAGTTAAGCGTCAGGAAACTAGAGTCACGGGGCTACTCTGTAGCGAAGGTTTCGTGATCCTAACTTCAACCGTCTTTGACTGATCCACCCGTGTGACGGACGGACAAACAGACGGACGGACGGGCGATAGCATATAGCGCGCTATATGCTATCACCCGTCCGTCCGTCTGTTTGTCCGTCCGTCACACGGGTGGATATGGGTGGATAGCATTATGTGCTATAGCGTGCTATAGCACATAATGCTGTTGCATGCTAATAAAAGTAATCATGATAATAATCTCGTAATGTTAATTGCAGCAGATACCATGTCAAAGCTATTTTCAAAATTCCAGCTGAAGAACATACATTTTGTTATCCTCCACAACAGCTATTAACACATGAGCTTGTTGATTCTGTGAAGTAAACTGCATTGCTTACTCAATATTTAGCTCCTTTTCCACTCCAGTCCACTTTGCAAAAGAGTCCGGACCTGAGGTAGGTGACCGTCGAACGATGTCTTTCACCATCAAAAAGAACTCCTGTAACAAACGGCATACAGAATCAGGTGTAATAATGAAAATATCCAAACTAGTCACACTATCTGAAGAATATAATTCAAAAACAACATTTTTACCGAAGGACTAACAACACTGCCAAACCCTGGAACAATTAAACAATTTAACTAGGTAATAATTATTATAATGCTGAACAAAAAACGATCCTTCATAGAGCGATATAACATTCACAAGTGAATACATCTTGAAAATGATTTTTATCAGTGACTAGTGCTCTAAAACTTAACAAGAACAGTAAGGCAAACATCAAATAGCATCTCAGCATGCTGAGGTTTTAAAAACTGCACCAGCAAATGTACACTGTAGTTAAAGATGGAGAAAACAGAGACAGATGTGTAAACATCAGCTCACATTGACAAACTTTTCATAACTGAGTGCCACTTGCATCGTTGCATCACTATAGTCAAGGGTGTCCTTCCAGGAATGTAGCAGGAAGATAAGACGTAACTGTCTGGCTGTGTGCCGCGACAATGCTTCTTTTATTGTCACAAAGTTCTTCAGCGACTTTGACATTTTGCAGCCAGCGATGGTCAAGTGGCCAGAGTGAAGAAAGTATCGAACCCAGTCATTGTTGCCAAAACACGCCTGACAGTAACACAAGTCATCAATCGAGTTAATGTGCAACAGATACTAAATAGACGACTATAAGATTTGTTATTATAACACTGGCATGAAAGTTACAACTATATATTCAATTTCTTTCCAAACAACCTACTTTTCCATGCCGACCACGGACTATGCCGCAACACCCAACTTCACCATAGTTGCAACTCATTGGTGTGATGCCCCAGTTAGCGGCCCTGCTGACTACATATCCAGATCCTTACACAAAGCTTTTGAAATTGCTGCAGCATATTTTTTACACACAGGACACCTTTTAATGATCAACTATCTTTTCTTCTCCAATAAACAGCATCAAAGCACTGTAATATAAACATGTTAACTGGTTGCCTCCTTGATCTTTCTCCTCTATTTGTTCCCAGCCTCAACATCATTTCCATGCAGGCCAAAGCTTTTCATAACTTCCTCGATCCCAGCTCTCACTAAGTCTCCCGCAGATGTCCTCGCCATCTAGTTCCATTTGTACAACATAGAATGCAACTTAAATAATTACCAGCATAAGATGGACATTAACTCTCTATGTGTTATTGCAATTCATGTTACCTCAGACTGGGCAAGTTCATTGTCATGATGAGGAAACTTGAGGTCAACACCACCAGTGTGAATATCCAGTGATGAGCCGAGAATGTCGCTGGCCATTACTGAGCATTCAATATGCCAACCTGGACGACCCTAGACAGCAACAATATCAACAATCAACAGTCAACAATGAAGACCAGAAACCCAGAATATGATTCGTTACAATAAATGATTGCAACAACTGCCATGTCAGTTTCAACCACATTCATAATATCAATGATACAATTACACAAATGCTACAGATTTCACACAGATCTCACCTTTCCCCATGGTGAATCCCATGATGGTTCTCCTGGCTTCGACGACTTCCACAAAGCAAAGTCATTCGTATTTCGTTTTTCGCTTAGACGATCCTTGGAAACACTCAGATCGCCTAACAAAGTCAAACATGCCACAAATACCACATAATACAATAACACATAATACAAAACAACGGTAAAACTATACTGGAAACCTTGCAAATTACCACAAAATGATAACATTTATGACCACCATAGTAGTTATAAAAATAATCACCCTCGCCCTCCTGTAACGCCTTAGCATCACCGACAGACTCTGGAACAAGTTTACCATAGAAATGGCCATCAGCTTGACTGAAGGAGACTGTGTCAAAGTATACAGACCCATTGGCTTCATAGCTGCAGCATCACATAACATACAGCTGAGTTCTTATACCATTACAAATGGCAATATATTGGCATTATATTATATTATATTGGCCGCAATAACTGAATGCTGTATAATCTATAAATAAATATCTTCTAGCACAAGATGAACATGTATACCTAAGTGATTTCGGATGTCAATAAATTATCAAATATATGACCACAATCATGTGATTTTGTCCATCTTGGTGCAACACAGCAGTGTTTCTTAAAGTACGGGTTATGACCCAAACATACATCACAACTCACACAGGCATTGCTAATGAGTCACAAAGACCCTGAGGAAAACCACATTTTTATAAGTTTATATTAAAATCTGCCATTTCCTAAACATCTGCATCTTTTTAGTCATACACGGTGATATTACACTGCTCCATTTATTTTATTACATCATTCATGATCCTACATTTAACATCTTCCTCACAGCCACCTGTACTCATCATTACAATGCACTTTACAAAAACATTGGTGGCTGGGACTTTATCGCAGACCTACCCAAGAATTACAAATAGTTAACTATTTATAATTCTTGTACCTACCTAGAAAGCTTACAATGTCCCTCAACCCCAGTCAGGGCAAGCCCCTTTCCAGACATCACCCAACATCACCGATTCTAATGCCTTCAGTGTTTAAAAGCTAATAACTCTTCAGCCACCTGCTCTTACCAGACAATTTACACACTGAAGACAGTTATTATTTTGTTTATCGATGTTGATATTATAATGAAGAAGTTTATTTGCCACGAAGGCAACACGATACAATAAAAGATATAAAAGATATAATGATGTTGGAAAAAATTTTCCCATATATCTCCTCAGAAATTACGTCAGTTTGGACAATAACTTTTGGAGATGGACTGCGGGTCAGAAAAGAGCCCCCTCCCCGCCACAGAATGCTCTATTGGCTCCAACTGCCAGTGCTGAAAACATTTGCCTATTTTTCTGCTATATCACACATTGTTTTGGTCATTTGCAGTCAACAATTTTTACCAAATTATCAGTGTATGCATGGCAATTTAAAAAATTCCATTACAGGGTTGCTTTTCCCCAAACAGCAAAAACGGTGTGATTTTTGGTACCCCTTGTCAGGTGCTACAGCACATGGGATACACTTATGGACAACTGGATTCATTCTACCTAGTACAGGACATGCCGAGGTGTTGCCTCTTCAATGTGAATTTTTTGAGTTACCGGCCCAAGAATTTGATTAATTGATAATTAATCAATGCAGTAAACTAGTGTACCGTACAATGTAACACTCACAACTGACTATAATACTAACTACAGCAACACAACTGCATCAATATACAATTACTAAACATTACCCAAATCCCTTTTTGATGATCAGCTGCACAAATTCAACAATTTCTGGGACATATTCACTAACTCTTGTCAATACATCTGGTGGTAAAATCTGAACACAGACAACGTAATATTATTTTAATGAAATATTACTTATTCATTCTGATAATCCAGCAGTGCATGATGTATCATAATTACTGGAATCCGTAGCTTTAATTGGCATAATTATGTCAATATCACTTATATGTACACAAAAATTTCCTTGTTTACTGCTAAGATCACACTGCACAAAATCCATTTAAAACTGACTGCCAATTTACTCCCTTTACCCTGCAATGATTGAGCAAACATGGCGTCACTGTCTGTGCATATTTTCATCAATTATGGTAAAATCATAATTATCAAAACCCTTGAGTTACTGTTTTGTACCTTTTATAAAAAAAGTAACATTTTCTGAAACTTTACTCAACAGTATGGCAAGCTGGCAAGCTATACCACATCAAATACACACAATCAACATTTATCACAGCTTTAATATGAGACTCATATTAGCAATAAAACCAGTGTGTGCTAAATGTAGTGCCATTTCCAAAACTACCAAAACCAAAAAAATAAACAATGACACTGACATCACGCTGACACAGACATTACATGCTACACGTAGTAACAGTAGATACATGTCGTGAACCATTCTTGTAGAAATTCACACAGCTTAATGAAACTGACTACGTTCAATATCACAGTTTCAGTTACTCTGTTAAAAAGTAAGTAAAATCTAACTGTCTGTATAACTAAGCCACTTATCAACTACGTTATACAGTTAAGAGCTAAGGGTTTCAATAAGTATGACCCACTAAATATGGTACATCACACATATCATACAGTTACAAAAATACACAAGTTTCACATGGATATTACACATGTCCAATATGATATTTTTACAGGAATTATGCAAATGTGTCTAAACAAATCCAGCATGTGAAAACAGAGTCAAATTAACCGAACAGTGTGCATATTCAAAACAAACAATAAAGCAAAACACCGTACGTTGAGAGCCGCCATGTCTTGATGGAATTTATCTTCAAACAATTTTGGCAGGTCATCAAAAATCTTGTTGTCAGTGACTTCAGCACCATGATGCTTGTCCAACCAGTCCGACATAACATCACTTGCTGCCTCCAGCAGCTCCTGAAATAGCAAATAAAAAGACAGAATCTCAGCAATGTATTACAAATAATAATATGATTCGATCGATCACGAATGACAGAAATGCTGCCCAGTCGGTAAAAAGTTCCATCCATCAATTACCAATATCAATTGGGGAACCTGGGCTAACGTGAAGGAACTCCTAAGAGCAGTGCAGTAGTAGTAATAACGTTTACTGTCCAGAAGTAAAACAAAAGTATGACCATTCGTGCAGCATCCTGATGCTTTCCATCGCCATGGCTGTCAATCAGTGACTTGGCATTATTCAATGATGCTTCCATCTTTGACTTCATCCTTGTCAACATGTCCTTCTTATCAGCATCTGTTTCACGATCTAATTTGGCATTCAACAGCTGAAAGAAATAAACACGTTACATACAATAGTATTGTTCTCAGACAACATCAGTATAACTTTCACTACTGTCAGCCTGAATATCCAGAATGTACAAACAGCAGGCTGCATGATAAGACTGTGATAAACAAATAAGCATTATATGTGCACAGATGACAGAGGCAGGAGCAAAGACAAAAACCACTATGTACACATATATAGTAGTAGTCCATAAATCAAATCGGCAGCTCAAATCCACTTTGGACAACAGATTTACTTGGTATTACTTGTATTATAACAACACCAAACTGACATGCAATACAAATGTTTCAAACCAAATGAAGAAAAATAATTGGTTAGATCTGACTGTGTCTGGACACAGTGTCATGTTTACAACTTAATGCTAAAAGTATAATCACTAAAACTGTGCCTTGTACAAAAGCACCAGACGGACACTCTGTCAATCCAATATATGACCACATACAGATAAAAAAACACAACAGTGAGATGAACAATAAAGACTGAAGAAAACATTTACTGTGGCAGCTTCAGCAGCGTCAGTGACAACTTGATGCAATGGATGGTTCTGCTGTATATACTGAGCCAGAAGATGCCTCTGCCTCGCCCGCTTGATGATCTGGGATAATTGGTCAAAAACCAACATTGTAAACAATCAATCCGCATCATTTATCAACACATAATCTATAACCTGTATACAGAAAGTCACAAATCACAATTCCACTTGGCTTCATTAGTAGCTCCATTACAGTGAACTCAAGTTTTAAAAATTATGCGAAAGATTCCGCTTTAATCCTAAATCAAGTGTTTTGTGTTGCTAAACACAAAGCTGTGCAAAACATGTTAAAACTTACTGTCCTTCACTCTCAATACGTTATTTCAGTTGTCAGTGTTCAATGTTACACGCATGTATCACATTTTACATTAAGAAAAGTAAACAACGGTTCCTGCTATCACACAAAATCAGAATCAAATCAAAATCTATCTTCATTTGCACCTAAAAACATGAAGACATGTCACCTTGTCATCAATGTCGGTGATGTTCATTGCATATAGCACATCAAAGTTGAAGTAATCTTTGAACACTCGTCGTAGTATGTCAAATGAAATGTATGACCTACACATAATGAAACTAGCCACAATGTTGAATATAGTCCAACTTGACTTATCCAGTCAAGAAATTGACTACATGGGACGAGATATCTCATCCCTGGCACAGAATGTGTTAAAGGTCAGATACGCTGCCTGATGACCAACCAAAACGAAATGCTAAAAGCAAGAAATCAAAGAGCAACATGTGTTTAATGACTCACAACAATCTGTGGTGCTAAGTGGACGACAGATATGCAAAAAAAATGAATGCAAAAATCTAGAAGAAACTAGTAATAAGAATAAATAATGTAATTATTAAAAATATCTTGTTCCAGCAACAAAATGTAATTGTAATCACATACCGGCATTCAAATAAAACAAACTATTGTGCTGTCACTGTTACAAAGTATTACTGTAATAATAGTGTAGCATAGCAATGAGAAACTTTGAATATATATATATATATATATGTCTTTAATTTTGCAGACATTATTCCCCTGTTGACACAATCACCAATTAATGCAGAATCACTGCAATGTTAATGAAAATTTAAAGCAGGAGTCTTAAATGTGGCCCACGGGTTGCATAAGGCCTCTGATGACAATAACTGTAGCCCACAAAAACTTCCTTGCACTGACAAAAATATGCCAACAAATTAACTGCCAGAATTAAGGAACATATGAACCAGCTTCTTATGTAAAGTAATGAGTACAATGAGAATAAGTCACCAAACATGTATTTCACATAACAACTGTATTACTGTAGCTAAATTAAAATAACTGATGAATTTTAAAAACGAATGCAGCCTAGTGACTAGCATATTTTATCCAATGAGGCTCAGACATTCAGCTGAGTTCAACACGCCTGCTGTAAAGCACCAGTACATGTATTGTTCATCACCTGGCATGACCCATATGAGCATCATCATACACAGTCGGACCACAGCTGTACCACAGCACTTTGCGGCCATGTTGTGGAATGAATGGTTCCTAGCACACATGATACACAACCATTTGAAAGATGCTGCATTGGCTTATTTTCTTAAAAAATTCACAGCAAGCTGTCACATACATAAACAGATTTTTAACATTTTGACACTACTAGGATAAAGACTATGAGATTATTCCTCAAGTGGAAAAGTTTCAAACTCTAGCAAAATGTTCTGTAACTAAAAATTTATTGCAACATACTTAGATATCTAAAATCATATATGCCGTAAGAATATGATATCCTGTAAATGCAATATAACTTAACAGCCAACCTTTTTCCTTGTTAAACTGTTAAAGATTTGTAGACCGACATCCACGGAACCAGATGGTGGCTGCCACGGTGGCTGTGTTCTCTTGCTAGCAGCATTATCTGCACAAAAGCATATTACCATTCACTTCAATATCACTTGTTAATATAAAGAGACATACACAGAACATATCCACACTGTGGACAGATACAATGCCAACTAATCTATGTATTGAGCAATGTAATAAGCAGTCTAACATCTGGTAGCTATAAAGCATTTATGTGAGCAAATCTCCATCACAACTGTATATTGTGACAGATGCTGCTATGCACTACAGTACATAGTATAGGTGAGTGGTTACATCCCAAGAGAACACAAGACTCAATTAATCAAAACATATTAACCAGGCACTTACTATAAAGCCCAATATAATAATGTTACACAAAGCTTTAAAAAATCATGCATTGCAAGCTGCTCAGCAATCCATGAAATGATGAAATCTAATCGATTCTTTCTTGTTCCCAAGGCCAACCCTTCCAAAAATTTCATTAAGACTCATCAACAACTTCTGACAGATCCTGCAGACAGACAAAGAAACCAATAAACAAATCGAGGCAAGAACATAACCTCTTTGGCAGACGTTCTAACAGACAGCACTCCACTTACCAACAGAAGACATACTGAAAGATCTTTGATGCCTCCGTGCAGTTACAGCGAGCACTCTGTGAGCAGTCTGTAGAAATTCTTTATGTATCAGCAGCACAGAAAGTGAAGCGAGTGTGTGTGTCTGACACAAATAAATATTCCTATATATTAACACAACACAGGCCAACCATAATAACTTCAAAACTCAACTAAACATAAAATAGGGGTTATCGTTATGAGCGACCTGGACAGAAGACAAACAAAACAACTCTGTTCAATGACCGAATGTACCAAAATGGTCTCTAGTGTACACAGGTATACAAACTAACCAGGACTACTACATGGCTGATGGGCGGATCACAACCCAACCAAAATTCGGACAGATAAAGATTCTTAGATTCTTTAATGGCCAGAGGTTCAAGTTCGGACACTTGGAACTAGAAATGACTAAGCTAGAACTTGCTACAACTCCAAGTGTTCGAAAGGGTTTGAGTTACAAGCGTTGGAACTCTGACCATTCTGAGTCACAGTGGTACAAGTAGCAACACTTGGAACTCAAATACATTTCTAACACTTGGAAATGTTACTTAATTTTTTCAGCTTTGAGTGTCAGAAATGTAATAGCATTACGACTGGTGTCTGCTGTTCTCGGTTTTGTAAGCTGACACTAATCCATTATGATTAACGACGGGTATCGTGTCTAGGTAATGGCACTTAAACAATGCAGCAACATTATCTTGAGCCAGTACTATTCGTACGAAGTACCATATCAATAACTGCTACTCATTCAGCTTGTGTTAAATGTAAGACCTGTGCTATTTTACGAAGTATATCAATAATACTTACCATAACACTAAACCTCACATAAGGTAAATTCTAATTCTTAGCCCGCCGGCCCGCAACTGAAACCGTGAACACCACTGTGCATTTCCAGTACGTTCACCACTGTGCAGGGCTTCCATTAGTGGACGTATGGACGTATATTACGCCCAAAAATTCGCTAAATACGTCCAAAATCCAGAGGTGGACGTAAGAATACGTCCTAGTTTTGAAGCCAGGCGTAAGCGTACGTCGAAAATTAATGTCCTGGCGTAACTCGCCTGTCACGTACCACTCGCCAGTCACCGCTTGCTCAGCTCAGTACTCGTCTACCGGTCATTAACAGCTCGGCGGGAAGTCATGCTGCTGTGAGCACGTTGTCGTCATCCCGATACCAGCGGCGGCGGCGGCACTTGTTTGTCCATGGGGAAGTTGGGGTAGCTTGGCTCAGAAGGAGGCAGAATACCGATGTGGCGCCAGCAGTTGATGATGGTGTCTGCATGCCATCACTGCGTCCCAGATGAGTTTTCTTTTGAGTGCTGCAGCTAGGTCGATTCAGCAGCAGTGAGGAAGGAGGGTCATTACTATCAGCTGGCCAGCCCACGGCATCTCAGGCAGCCAGCAACACATGACAGATTTATTGCATGACATGCATGTCAGTATGAGACGGCTACTGTAAATCTGTTCTAGCCTACAAGACGAGGCCT
>Ga0056131_1000139_pt1 | contig 14535 bp, 14 predicted proteins | sample WorMetLIZISLAND1_2_FD_67480 | JGI IMG/M metagenome (GOLD analysis project Ga0056131, IMG submission 67480) | Marine gutless worms symbiont microbial communities from Max Planck institute for Marine Microbiology, Germany - Olavius clavatus LIZARD... ...
GTGAAATTATTTTCGAAGAATTCAAACCTATTTTAACACGGTACCTGAACGTTACAGACAGACAGACAGACGACTTACTGTCGCATCACCGCGCTCTGCGCTAGCATCGCGCGGTAAAAACGCTTTTGCCATTACTGATGGAGTTAAAATTGTATACAGTTATGACAGTCACAATATAATGTTAACAGGAGACTTAATAAACAGTTCTTGTAGAGTACAGTGGCAGAATTCACACAGACCTGTCGATGGCTCATTGCTGGGCAGTTGGGCGGATTCTTTTTCAGCCACAGCAGCTTCCAGCTGTCGCTTCAGTTCCGCACATGAAGACTCCAAGCTTTCTTTGTCTGTTCGCAGTGCGACCAAACGCTGCTTTGCAGTCTGTAGTGTCATCAATAACTTCTTCTTCTCTTCACCAATGGATGTATTCTCCGACTCCAGCCGGCTACGATCGGTGGCATCTTTTTCCTTGTCTGCCGATAACTTCTTAACTTCACTGTCCAGTTCGGAGTTGTCATTCGTAAGCTTTGTACACTCCTGCAACCCAAACCAGCAACTACTACTAGGTGACAATTTATCAACACATGAATATGTATTATGTAAGTTGTAACTATTAAACAATTTCAAAAGCAACTGCAATCTCGTACAATGAAGCAACTGTGATAATGCTTTGCTGGGTAAAATGTGGGAGAGTACATCATATCACTAATGACAATTTAAAATGCCCGTTATATTATTTGTAACAATCCACTGCTACGAAAGTAAAAAAACAATTATTGTTCAGTGTCTAACTTCATGTTCCACCTTCATTGACCAAGTTTCACTGCCGTTTACAGTTTACACACTTGTATACATTTTACCTTTAAACTGAAATCAGAGTCTATCTGTGAAGGTGGCAATCACACTGATATTAATGCAATGAACATGTTTTCCCACAGAAACTACAGTACTTTCGTTAAGATAACATCAACATGTTGCTCACCTCTGTAAGAGCGACAAGTCTTTCATGGAGCTCATGGTTGCGCTGCTCCAAGTCATTCACTTTCCTTACTGCCTCATTTTTCTCCACATCAACCGACCCCAGCTGAAAGGTCACATCATCGCGTTCTTTCTCGGCTGACGCCAATCGCTCACGTAGTGCAACCGCATCCGACTGTGACATCTGTTCCGCAACTGCATTCTTCGTCTTCAGCTCTTCCAGTTCCTTCTGTACTTCTTCCGCCTGCATCCGGTACTTCCGTCCAATCTTCCGCAGCTGCACATTGCACAATGCCATCCAAATGTATGTAAATATTACAACCAGCAAATTACATACCACACAATTACTGGTACGATATAAATTCTGCAATATGTTACACAATACATATTGCATCCAGACCTATAACACAAAGGATGTTTTAGTAGAACCTTGTATATTGCATCAGGCATTTTGTGTACATGTTCTGGATGTAACACAGAACGACAAGAATGTAATACAAAACAAAAGATCAAATGTTAACAGTGGCTGTATTTATGACAGCATAAATGTAGTGTGCAAGCCAACAACAACAGTAGGATAAAAAATTCCAGTAGTCTGACTACGTGCAAATAAAAACAATTGCCACTATTGTAACTAGTGCAACTAATTCCGTTCTTTTATTTAACTGATCTGGTTTTCTAAAACTACAAGGGTCTTTCAGAAAGTATGTAACGGCCAGCCACAACACATGTACACCATATTTTGTCACTTTTCAATATAGTCTCCTGTAATTGACATGCACTTGTTCCAGCATTTCTCCAAAGCATGGATTCCATGGTAGAAAAAAGCCACTCTGTGCGAAATCTGGCAAATATGACAAGTGACAGAGTAGATCAAGCCCGAGTGACTTCTATTTGTTTCGGAATATGAAAGAACAATTAAGAGAACACAAATTGTCTGATGAAGAGAACATTTTATGCATGGCAAATTGCTGACTGGTAGACCAAGAACAACATTTTCTCTACAATAGAATACTTGCTTTGGAGAAACGCTGCATGGAACAAGTGCATATCAGTTGCCTGATTCTATGTTGAAAAGTGACAAAAAATGGTGTAGGCTTGTCGCGGCTAAATGTGTCATTCTACAAATTTTTTGAATGACCCTTGTATTCCAGGTGAAGCCAAACTCCCAGGGCAAAATGTTCGGGGATTGCTGCAGGAGTTCATACAAGTCAGGCACCCTTCGTGTTGCCCAACCAGCAGTACAAAAGCACTAAACGAAACATCCATACCTGAACAATGGTCATATTCTTCTCCTCAGCTTCTGCATCTTTTGTTGCTACCTTAGCATTTGCCTTTGTCAATTCATCACTACATACAGCCAAAGACAAAGCCCGCATGTATAAACAATAGCATACTACCACTAGACTTCGTCACTTAATGGTAATCACACCTGTAATCACAAGTGGTGGCTAAAAGTTGACTATCATGATGAATGATGATTGCTGATGACAACGATCGTAATAACAACAACAGTAATAATGACAATGTTATGGTGCTGCTACCATGGCACAGTCATTCCGAGAGTTTATCTTGTTCACGTGATAAACATAAAGTAGTGCCGAGTGACTGAAGATACTCAGATCCAGCAAACCATACAGGCTGCGAGTTGGCCTTTAGGCTGATATCACCTACACTTATTACTGGTATTTATGAACGTAATGTAACACTTATTTTACCATGCTATGGAAGGCAGTCAACCTACAATGGCACTCATTAAAAAAAGCACACGAATGATGCATCAGACTGAAATTAATGCTACAAATTCAAACACTGAATGAACATTAAAAAGAAGAATAACTTAATTAAAGTATCTGGTACTACAGGGCATATAGGGTCGAATGCATAATTTATATGTACAGTCTCTGCAACCTAAAATGTCTGTCATGCTAACTTCACACAAACCCTGTTTTCACGGAATTCACATCAGCCTATTTTTTCCAGAGTTTTTCCAACTAGGCTAAGTATCCTACGGAAGCAACTGTTAGGACTGCTGGAGCATGAAGCTTTTCCCATCATCCAACCAACAGCATCAAAGTACTGAATGTCACAAAAGCCAAATGAAAAAAATACCACCTTTATATAGGGAAAACGGACTTACTTGAGGTTCTGAATCTTTTGCTGGTTCTGCTCACATTCAGACCTAAAAAAGAACATAATTATGTTTTAACCGGTAGTAATTCATCATCAATTTCATAAGCTAACACAGAAATAAACAATACAGGGAGTGCAAAATTCCCACATATTTCTCCGACTCTGCGCCACTCCTCAACATGAGGCAGCTACCGACGACATGTGTACTAACAGTATAACTACTCTCTGTTCCACGCACAACGACTAACTACGGTGACCGCAGTTTCGCCGTTAGTGGTATGACTGTGCGGAATAGTCTACCAGCTGCACTTCGACTGGACACGTCGCTGTCTGTTTTCCGTGCACGGCTGAAAACATTTTTCATGACAGAAGCTACAACGCCTGTAACAGTCGACATGGCGCATTTGCTGCATCGATTCGAATCTGCGCCATATAAATGACATTAATAACAATAATAATAATAATAACAATAATAATAATAATAATAACGATGACATACAACAGCAATAGTAGCACATCATCACCACAACGAATGAGCTACGGCTGCTCACAAACAATACATTGAGCACAGTAAACAATCCAAACCAGTCAATTTCTAAATAATATACACACAATCACATCATAAAGACATCATAGCTACTTACTGAGTAGAACGAAGCAGAGAATTAGTCCGTGACAGCTCCGCCCTAAATCAAGCAAAATAGCCATCAAAGGTTAAACAATTTAGCTTTTCATGTACACACCTCAGAGCTATGGGGAGTCATTTGCCTGTATGGATCACACAGTTTTACTCGCCACATGACACAAGTGAATGCAGCCAACCTATCTCCACCCAGACAGGCTGGTACTCAATTAACCTACCTTGGAGGGACGCAAGGCTGAGTTGACCTAGTTGGTCACATACCAAGATGATTTACCTGTCAGCAGACAATCACTCATCCAAGTAGTAACCAGGCCCAATGTAGTGCAATTTCGACAATAGAGACCAACATGTTAACCACTACATTATGAATATGTTATAATATCGTAACAACCATCGGGGCCACACATCTTGTTGTTCACGTGTTATTAACAACAGGATGATCACTCTTCAGACACAATGAAATTCCTAGACTTTTCCAGTCACTTTTCCAGTCCCCAAGTGACATCACATGTGGAACAAACTTGTCATCACATGGATAACCTTTGCAGTAGTGAAAACAGTTCTTATCTAAAATGTCTGCAAAGACATCTTTACAATTGGCTATATTTTAGATAAATGTATAGCAGTCACAAAACTAAAGTTTAAAATGCTATTTCCAAACCTAGCATCAACCTCTGTGATGACCATCCCACAATTTTTGCTAAATTTCCCGTTATTTCCCTAACTGTTTGCACATTTCCTGACTTTACAGATATTTGATATAATCTCTCACCCTGTTATTATAAGATCACCAGAAAGTGAACACTGAGCATATATTGTGTTTGCATTTTTGTGTTCAGTTGTTCTGCGCTGCTTCTTGCATAATAAATGATGATGATGATGATGATGATGATGATAACTAAACTAATATGACCACACTGTGCTGGATCAGCCTTCCAGCTGGTCTTAGGCAAATGGACATCGGCTACGAACAGTTTAAGCAATTGCCAAAGAATTACATTTCTGTCTGGGCGGTGAGATCACGGCACATTGTGACTATTTGGTTAAACCGTGCCTCTCCAAATTTTTTTACTTACTTACCTACTTACTTACTTACACAAATACTGGCAGTACAGCAAGTGAGAAGTGGCCATCATCAGTCACTCACCGATGCTTGTGTGTCTCCTCCATCAATGTTGACAACTGCTTCTTGGCTTCATCACGTTCCTCGCTGTAACATAATTTCACATCACATCAGCATCAGTTCATTGTACAAACAGCAGGACTAGCATGCCTAAACAATACTTCCTCTACTGTATGCACTTCTCTGTGGCTCCTTGTGGAGGCCGGGCTGGTCTGCAGTTGTTTATATTGGCACCACAAACCAAAAACCAGAAAAGAATTACATCGACATTCTTCTCCTGTTTCGACAATTTACAGTATTACAACGATTATCTGACACAACATCATCTGCTGCCAGCCCATCTGCCGATATCTGGCACCTCTGCTAGACAGAATCAAAACAAATGCCATGTATGCGTACTAGTCTCACGACGTACAAAATGTAAAAAGACAGCCAGCCACAGCCACTTACATGGCTCTCTTGTGTTCCTCCGGGTCAAACTTGTTGCACTGTTCAATCAAATGATTCGTCCGTGCTTTCCACCTCTCCATCTCTGACCTCAGCAGCTCCACCTCCTTCTGTAGCGAGTCTCTCTGAGCGACAGCTTCCCGACACTCATCCTCCAGGGGTGACAGCTTGCTCTCCAGCTGCTTTGCCTGTCATCAGAACAACTAATGTGAACCGGTCACCACCATCCTGCATGTGTTAAGTGCTTTATGATTGGCTGGTGGCACCAATACATTACAATGAAAGTGGGCAATGCCAAACTTGACTGACAGCATCTTATAGTCTATGTATGTAAAATACATTTTAACGAGAAAGTGTTGTAACATTATATATAAATCAGCCTTTTTTTACTTCATATACAGTTATTACCCTGGTACACTCACAATTGTAGGTTCAACTAGTGTACATGTGACTAACAATTCAGCTATCAATTTCTCTCTAACGGCCAATTTTTAACGAGTTACCGTACTCCAGAGTTGGCCGAGACCCCAACGGTAAACTTATGGGAATTGTTGCAGCAATACTAACAATACGTTTTTGCAAAAAAACTCGGGATCCATTTATTCCACTGTGGACTCTGTCTAATAGATGTTAAACAAACTGACATAATAAAGTGAACTGAACTGAGCACGTTTTACAGGCTGGATGCCCTTTTGTCACCAACAAAAACCATTAATGCACTGAAAAGATTAGATGTCAGTGTATGCACTGCATTAAATAACTCACAGGAATGTACTTTTTCACACTTACAAAAATAAATGACAATGATGCTGAAGTGTAACTACAATGGTACCTTGGCTTCAATGTCTTTCAGCTGTTCAGTGAGACGGTTACGTTCGTCACGAAGCAGATGATTGCTGTCCTGCAGAAGGTTCAGGGTCTCGACTTTCCGCATTAGTTCTGCATGCTGTGCAGCAGTCTGCAGGTTCACCTGTAATAACAAACTCTACCATGTACGTATTCGCTTCACCTATTCCCACCTTATAATACAGTGACGAATTCCACGATGCATAAAATGGCATAAATTACAATGACGAAAGCTACTATTAGTGTCACTAACACTACAACTGTTTTTGATATTTTGTTTAAATGGCCTGCTTTATCTGAGGTAAGCACATTAGATCATATCCGCGAAATGCCTCAAAAGTGAATTACTGTGAAGTGTTTGGACAAGACCTGCTTTCACAGGCCAGATGTCTTTTCTGTCATCCAACAAACAGCAACAAAGTACTAAAAATAGCCAAAATACAAAATATAGGCCTACTAAATCAGCTGGTAACATTCTCACGTCAATCAGCTACCAAGAACATCACACCTGCTGACAGTTAAGAATTCTCAAGTCAGGAGTGCAAACTAATTTGAACAACACATGCCATATATATGATATATAGATATATGATTAAGTAAAAACTAAACTTGATAACAATAACAACTGTAACTAACTTGTATAATAAAATTTAAAAAAACAGTAACACACCTCAGTTTTCTGTCGTTCCTGTGCCAGTGTCTGCTCTGCAGTGTCTGCTTGTTTTTTGAGATTCATCACCTGCTGCCGAAGTCTGTTTGTCTCGGCCTGAATCACTTCAAACCGTGCCTCCGCTAGCTCTTTTTCTCGCCGCAAGTAGCTGCCAGCAACATATCAATGCAATATATAGCATAATATTAATAACACAACATAAGAATAATATAACAAATATAACAATAAAAACCGTTCATCAAGGAGACAGATACGATCTGTGTACGACACTAATTACCAGAATCATCTGCTTAGACACAATGTGACGGTGACAGTTGGTCTCCAAAGTTACAGACATGTATGTATGGCAAAATTGTTACATGCACACAAAGTTAAACAAACCAATGTTATGGCCATTTTTCAGGTACACCTCGGTTAGCCGATTAATTCACACTGTGTTTTTCTTCTTTACTTAATGTACACCATCCATCTAATCATACTCATTTCACTTCGGTCTTATTTTACTTCGTACTCCACTTTCGTTGGCAAATTTCTTATGCCATCAACAAATTGTAAAAACACAACATAGGGCTCTTTCTGACGGAGTCTTGGCCCCTTGATGTTGGAATAAGCTGTTAACAAACAAAACCGACAAGACTGCTTTCTAACTTTGCGTGAAAGCTTCTTCCTTAAAATATCACACCAAACTGCTGCTGAGTGTTGGTAGACAGGATGCAGTAAAATGCTGTTTATAACTAAACTGTAAAAGCAGAAGTAGCCACACAGCAAGGCTGCAGTCTTACCGTACAACATCAAGCAGCTGCTCAGACGACGATGACGGTTCTGCCAAACTACTGTCAACAGTGTCGGCAAACTGTTCCATCTTTTCACGTTCTTGTTCTTGTTGTGACTGCAACTGCAGCATCTGAGACGACATCTGATGTGCACACGCACAAACACGATACACAGATGACAGCAGCGTATAAATTTTACCTTCAATATGCCTTCACATATTCTCAAAACAATTCTCAGAGATAGCACTGTTAAGTGTATTCTAGGTATCTCATCTATGAATGCCACAATGTCAAGTAAGTCATCAATCTCAGTCAACACACAGGTTCATCTACATAAGTTTTTCATTCTGCCATCTGTTGTAAACACTGCAAAGTCATCGAACAATTCTCAGATCGGATTAATGCATATGACATGTGGTGCCTCAGGAAGATACCTCTGCATACCATACACTTGCCATGTGACAAACGTAGAGGTCAGAAGTGTCATGGCCTGTCTTGACACCTTCAGGTTAGTGCACATGAGAAGATTTCAGGTCTTTAGCTGTCTAGCCAGAAGACCAGGTGAGGAAGATCATTCCAGAGTCCTAGTAGGTGCGATGAACAACCTGTCCCTGGAAAAGACCAAGAGGACGTCGTCGGGATATATGGATAAGAACTGTTTCCCTTCACTGGAAACCACACGGCCTGGCATCTTGCTGCAGATCATCAAAAGTGGTATAAATTGGTTGACACCACTACACTCCAGCAGAAGTTCACCAACAAGGAGGAGGCAATATTCTAGGCTCATAACTCAGCACACATTGCACTTAGTACTTTGGTGCTGTTAGACAGGTGACAGAAAGGACATATACCCTGTCAAAAGCCATGCTCCAACAATTCCATCAAGTTAACTTGGTATAATTCAGAAAACATGACCAGTTAAACAAAAGCAGCAGTGGTATACATTACTGGTAAAATCCACATGTCAGACCCAGCATAATGAAGACATAATGTCACAGTGTGTTCAGCATCAAAAAACAAGGCATGCTGAGACTGAACTGTAACAAATGCCACACAATTACAGAGACTACAGCAGCCTTACATACTCGTTCAAGCTCCTGGTGTAATGCTGAGTTCTGTGACTGCAGATCAGATGCTTTCTCCTTCAACTTGTCCATCTCCACTCTCAGACTCTGCTCCTGTTCCGCCCAGGACGCCTAATAATAATGCAAACCAATCAAACATCCAAACAGTCATCCCAGGATTCGATACCAACATCTGAACATATGACAGTACAGTCAACCTACGGCATCACCTCACAACCACTTAATTACTAATGCAGAAGCTCGAGAAAAATATCAGCTGCAAAAAAAACCAAAATCAAGACCAATTAGATGATCCAAAGATATTAGCTAGTATGTCATGTTCATTTGGCAACTTAAATCTGTGCATGCTGATAGCAAAGGCACCAAATTTTTAATCAATGAATTGATCAACAAATCAAAGAATCAACTGTTCAACAAATCAATCAATCAAAAATGTCCACTTGTATGCATTATGCAGCCTCTTCACGTCACAGAGGCACTGGCTGCGAGTATGCATGCCTGAAAAGCCCGACAGGAACTGCAATCTACCAACGTTCACCTGCTGATAGGAAATAAAGACAGAAAACAAATGTGCTGTGTAATTCAGTACACCTGCAACAGGTAAACCTGTATTAGCTATGGTACCTGTGAAGACGTTAAAGTGCTGCGTGCTTCTCTAGCATCTGATTTGGCCTCTTCCAACTTGTCATTAAAACTCTCCAGCTACACCAACAGATGCATCAATATGCACATATGCAGTATTAAGTTGCAATCAAATTAATCCACATACAATCAGACACATAAATCAATGGCACAGAATATGATAAGATTTCTCATTAATTTAGCTGTTTACCTCTTGTTTCACTTGAGCCAGGTTCTCAATGTCCGTGGCATGCAACAGTAATTCTCTCTCATAATTCTGTTTAGCCTGCAACAGAAGACAGTAAGTAAGTGAGTGAGTGAATGAATCAGTAGTTTTACATCCCACTCAACACCCATCGCAGAGATGCATCTTTCCAGGCAATCACTTGCAGTGGTACTGGCAGCTAAGCTCAAAATGAGCACAAAAATCCACCAAAAAACCAAAAACCCGAAACAAACTGGGCATGGGCAACAAAAAATGAGGAAAAAACACACAAAATACCTTACAGCAACATTAGTTTATTAACGATAAGAAAAGCACAAGCAGCAACGCAGTATATTCAACTTGACCTGCTGTACTCAATGTGGCAAAACATTATGCAGCCTAACAAATCAATGCTTATATCATGATGATAATCACTGTCCAACCAAACCATCAACACCACCACCACCACAACATGCTATTACACAACAACAACCACACTACTACCACAACCACCATTACTCCTGACCACTTCTGTTTGCCAATTTCTCCCAAATTACTCCAGATCAATCAATCAATCAATCAAAACGTAGATTTATATAGCGCCTCTTAAACAAAGTTCACAGAGGCATCTGTTACAAGTAGGCACGCTCAAAAAGCCATGACTTAAGGAAAGATTAAAAACCCTGTCTACTAATGTCGCTGTTCTTCAGTTCAGACGGAAAGTTGTTCCACACAGATGGTGCAGATGAGTGGAAACTGTGCTGAACGAAACGAACTGTGCACGAACGCGGGACGAAGACGAAGTTACCTAATGCCTAACAACTGCAAGGCATATAGAATTACAATTATAATTACAAGTATGATTACTATGGTGATAGCCTAATCTTCTAATCTTCTATGCAACAGAAATATCAAAAACTTTGTCTACATACAGGAGCAAGTCTTACAACACTGTGTATCAAAACAAATATCTGACAGAACAGTTCAGAAACAACAAGATGTAGACCAGTGTTTTTCAACCGGGGTTCCGCGGAACCTAAGGGTTCCGCCAATGGCATAAAAGGATTCTGCCGAATCCAATCGAGAAATGGGAACTAAAAGACACGTTTTCTGGGCTCTTAGTGCATCCAAACGGAAGGGGTTCTGCCCCAAACCCCACCGAGGGAGCTTTCAGCTTTCCCCCAGATCCTCTAGTTTGCTGCCCACTTTCCAAGAACCTCTTCCCGCTCTCGACCAATTCGGCCTCAAATTTCATGATTTCCCCATAGACAAATTTCTCGCTACGTCCATGGGTTCTGTAAGCAATCAAAATTACTGCAAAGGGTTCCACTTCAAGGAAAAGGTTGAAAAACACTGATGTAGACTTGTGAAACATGCCAATAAACTCAGGCATCAGATCATCCAATGACTGATGCTTCACTTAGTGGACTGCTGTGCAGTGAATAGGCAGAGAAAAAAACTCGAAAAATGAAATTAGTAAAGAACCTTTACACACATACCGCTTTGGCTTCCTCGAGCTGTTTGAGACAATCAAGTCGAGCCAGTCCCTCATTGGACAACGCTTCCTGCAGTCGGTTCTCTGTCTCTTCTAAAGTTTTACGCAGTGATGACAACTGGCCAGCAGTAGCTGTATCCTACATTACGAACAAGACATCATTTAATTACAGCGACAAAAACAGATGAGTGCAAGAAAAACAGAAAAATTCTTGTCCAAGAAATTCACATGGACATAACGATTTTATCCATACAGGATTTGATTCATCGATTACACTGATCTCCAACTAAGTGACATGGATGAAATTTTCTCTTAGTATGTGCAAGAACTACAGCCATTCTCAATTTCTTTTGTAACACCTGCAGTGATTATAAGATATGAGTAACTGAGTATATATGCAGTCAGCATTTATTATTGTTCAACAGACTATTTACATAAGTTCACTTCTGGGGGATCTGGCACAACCTGGAAAATGGTCCAGTTAAACTAAAATCAAGAGTAATATTAATAGCAGCAGTATTTATAGCACTATGATAACACTGATAATAAACTATTCAAAGAAGCTAAAATGAGATAAAGATGTGTTTACACACAATTAGTAGCTTACTTATTAAGAGAATACAATTTGGAATATTTCAAAGTAATGAAAAACTCGCAAGCACTGAATAAAATATTTTAAAAAATCACTGTCTGTTGGTACCGGTAGTGCGGCTGTAAAAGTAACTTACTGACTGTCTAACTTCAGCAATACGATTTGCCTTTTCTTCAACCAGTGTGGCATTTTCTTTCACCAGAGATGAGTTTTCTTCTGACAGACTTGCAACTGTGGCTTCGAGCTGCTTTACTTGACTTTCAAGTGCTTCATTAGCTGAAAAAACACAAGTAAAAACACAAGCACGATAAATGTATAAAACTGAGCACTGCAACTTTCACCTGCTAAAACCTTAAAGGCCAAACACACTGTAATGAGTAGCTGTATTACTCCTAAATATAACAGGAATCACATCAGTTGTCCTGCTGTTATTCGCCAATTGCAGTGTCTGAGGCCACAAGTTAAAGGCAAACAGAGTCCCTTTATCATCATTATCATCATGGACAATGCACATGTTGCTATTCTGACTCGGCTTTGTATCGACAAACAGACTTCCTATCCTTAGCAGGACCACAAAATGTGCATCAGACTTTGGCAAAAGCAGCAGCAACTATTGGTCGGGTGTCAAGAAGCACATCCAGCCTGCAACCTCCATCAATTCGCTGAAGTTGGCACCGTGCACTAATGCAAGAAAATCTGCTGGTCAAACAGAAGCCAAAAGGAAGACAGAATAATAGTGTTCATGTTTTGCGATAAAAGTGACTCACATAAAAGACACTTACTCCGCAATTAGTTTTAAATTCATTCTACAGAGTTACAATAAATACATTAGTTGTAGTTAGTGAAAGACTGTGGCAAAAACCAAATTATGTCAATGTGCAATATAAATGTTTCTATTTCTCAAGACTATTAACGTGCAGCCTAATATGTCAGATCATACTTGAGAGTGACATAAGTGGATTCTCAGATTCTCAAATAGCAACAAGACCAAAGACCTTGTACAGTTTCAGTGATGCGAGTTTCCAGTGTTTGTCTAAACTGCTCGCTGGCCTCAGTCTGTTCACGTAGGCTCGACTCTACACTGTCGGCTATTGACTTGTACTGTGTCGCATGCTGTTCTGCCTGTGTCAACTGTCCTTGCAAATCTATATCACATACGAGGAACTTCATCAGCATCGACATTAAACGTATCACTAGTTTTTATTTTATGGAGTGACTATGTGTCAAAGACTTTTTCCTGTTACATGAGGACGCTTGGGATAGGGATGAATGGAGACTGAAAATCAACAGGGCAACCTGCTAACCAGGGATCTGGTCTATAAAAAGTTCAGTTTAGAAAACCCAAATGTCTTTCAGGCAGACCTTTCGACAATCTGACCTAACCCATGGAAATCATGGAAAAATGGCGCTTGCATCCTCTCAGCTAAGGCCATAACTCCCCATATTCTCCACACTGCATAGCCTACATTGTGCTGATGTGCCGTTAAGAAACTGCTCACTCCACAACAGGTTCAGTAGTAGCAGTAGTAGTAGTTATTCCCAAAAGCTTCAGAAGACTCTGCATTGGTCACACCCACCTCAGACATCGGTACCTTCTCACTCGAGAAGAACCATCACAATGCCTCTCCCACAACTGTAACTTTAATAGTTATTTATATACTCCTTGAATGACAACAATATAACAGTGTAAGACAGCTATACTTTTCTGTTACTGCTCTCAGAGTTATTTGAAACAGCTGAATCTTGTCCATTTATGAGAGATATTCTTTTGTACAGCTCTACATAATCTTGTCTTTCATACTGTAGTTCACTTGTTTTGTTTTATACATATGCTGTGAATTTCCTACTTTTCTTTTGCTTTTAACTATATGGCACTATTTAGCCTACATTGTGCTGATTGCTGAAGTGCCATTAAGAAATGCTCACTCACTCACTCATTCACTTCCGAAAGCCGACTGACAATATCATACACTGTACAACATACTTGATATCTGCCGATTGGCTTCATCTAGCAGATCACGAAGCCGTTGGACTTCATCCTCCAATCTTTTGTCTGACGAGTCATCTAAAAATATATCATATACAGGGTGCAGCTAAAAATGCCACAATAACTAAAATATGATCGTTTGGTAACGTGTTAATACTGTTTTATCAAATTTTGTCTGTTTGTTTCACATTCAACTGTACACAATTCTTTTGCTATTTCCAAAGTTACCATGCACACACAACACTGGCATGATGCCATACTTTAAGTTAAAATTTTGCAACTTGGCACTATTGTTGTGTTATATTATTAATTCATTCCACAACGGCAGACTTACTACTCTGGCTTGTAAGTGTCACTGCCAACTTGGACTGGGCTGCCTGCAGTTTGCCTTCAGCGACCGACAACTGCACATGAATGCACAAGTTTATTAAATCTGTTCAAACTACAAACAACAACCAAAACACAAGAAAGCTGTGCTATCGCAAAGACGACCGCGCGATGCGCCGATTGCGCCCTATATATCACTGCCCTGAAAATTTTCAAGAGTCCCTGACTATGCCCACGGCTACTTTTGCCGACATTTTTAATGGACTTTTGTACCAATAATCCGATCGATCCTGTGAATACGCATACAGAATTCAACGTTCGTAGCTTCACCCGTTCCTGAGATAGTAGGGGGTACCCAAAAATTGAGCAGTATTGGAAACCGCGTAGTAGATCACGGAACGCTTATGTAGGCTAAACACTGCAAACTTCCACAACCGCATTGTCATTTGACAGCCCCTCCCCGAGAAACCCACATGAATATCCGCAAATGCATTATACCGGGTGGCCCAGAAAAAACGTCCCGAACTTTCGCATGGCGTTATGCAACAGAGCAGGTGAAGTGAATCAGCAGAAAAGCATGTATGTAATGAGCAAACATCTTCGAATGTGTCTA
>Ga0056131_1000141_pt1 | contig 14479 bp, 8 predicted proteins | sample WorMetLIZISLAND1_2_FD_67480 | JGI IMG/M metagenome (GOLD analysis project Ga0056131, IMG submission 67480) | Marine gutless worms symbiont microbial communities from Max Planck institute for Marine Microbiology, Germany - Olavius clavatus LIZARD... ...
GTTGCTTTAGGAATACTTGTGCCAAAAATCATTAAAATCCGTTAATCCTTTCCAAAGTTACAGTCGATAATGTCGGGGTCCCTTTTTTGAGACAAGCGTAGTTTGGACTGTAAAATGCAGATGTGTTTTACGTACCGGTCGGTATATCACGGAGATGGATGTGTGGTATTGGTTGAAGGCACATGGTGGTGACGGCCGGCTGCCGGCTGCTGGAGCTCTGTCACGCTGTAGTAGTCTCAGCTCCATCAACACATCCAGTGGAATTGACGTGGAGTCGCCTAGTGATACGGCCTCGCTGTCCGCGCATCACCTCATCCGCAGGTATATATGCAGGGTTTACCGTGCCATGCTATACAGTAGAGAACGCCGTGTTGCTACGCTAGTGTGGTCTGTATGTCCGTCTGTGATGTTGAGGTACCCTGGTCATATATGTTGAGTTACTTTGCAAGTAATTACAGAGATAATTAGCTTGGAGTCTTTCTTTGGACGCAAGATCGACGATCTAGTTCAACGGGAATATCCCCAAATTATTGTGACATTTACTGTCATCTGTAGCTGTGGCTATATCATATGTTAAGATAGTTATTTTTTTGTAATTTATCTGAATGCAGTGTCCTTTGTGCTAGCATGTCTTTCTTGCTTTTCTTATCACGTTAGTTTTCCGGAAGTCTTCTAAGAGATGCCAGCGGAAGTTGATCGTTCCGTGCTATTGTGTGAATGGTTTTGATCGTCAGTGTTTTGCTGTTGCGGGCCTTTCGACCTGGCATTTGCTTCCAGACAGTCTGCATGACCCAGAACTGAGTCTCAACATGTTTAGGCGTCAGCTGTATATACATACTTTTTTTGTGAAATATTGATGAGATGTGTCTTATCGTCCCACTTCTCCACATTTGTATGTATGTGTGCATAAACAAGCATTGTGGTGTTTCAATGTTTCATATGTTTCCAGCTTGGACGGTGAACCTCGTCAGCTGACTGACATTGCAAGCAGTCCTTGTATATCACCGCCTGTCGACCTTGCCACTGCTAGGTGTGTCCCGCTTTGCCATTTGCCTGTGTATCGGCACCCTTTGAATTAGATACTGTATCATAGGTATTTACTCTTCTCTTGCTTCAGCACTGGGCAGCATATGCTACTGGTTGTGGGCGTTTAGAACTCTGTCATAATTACGACATTTATGTTAAAAATTGCTCAATATATTTGTGACATTTGATGTTTAGACCTATCTACTAACTGTGTATTGCTTCTGTTGATTGTTATTTTTACTGTTACTGCTTGATTTGATTCAACCGTGTAAAAAAGCCAATAAAAGATGTATATTTGTGTTTGTCTGGGGTTTAAAGTGGAGGTGGCTTCAAAACAGTAGAACAGCTGGATGGAGGCAGGTGGTCTGTAGTCAAATCTTCACTGAGAGCAACAAGGTTTTACTAAGTTTAAGTACTGATATGTCAAGTTAGTTGGGTTGAGTTTATGCTGATTTATAGTGGTGACTGCACACCTAAGTTTTGTTGACATTCGGTGTTGTTTATAGGAAACACCTGAATCCAGTTTGCAGTTGCAGAAGCAATAGTAAACAGATAACAGATGTCCAGGGAACGTAATAAATATGCAAAGTCTGAACATTTTTGAAGGCAATCTATTCTGTACCTGTTGCCCTGAAAAAGTCACGTGGCAGGTGAATGGTTTTTTTGTTATAGGACGGAACTAGAGCGGCTTATTGCTGAGCAGCAGAGAGCGACTGAACTTGTGATGGAGAAAGAGGAGGAACTTTACTGCCTGCACGAATCACATCTGAATGAGATTGCATCACAGCGAGCTTATTTTGACCAGCTCAAGACCCAGCATGAAGCAGAACGTGATGCAGCTTGGCAGGAGATAGAGCTCCAGAGACAAGTTCTGAGAGAGCAGCAGATCAGTCAGTCTGACTTTAATATACATATCCTAACGTTTTATTTGTCGGCAATTTAAACTCATTAAAACACAGTACAGGCGAGATAAATTTTCCGGAACCTTTTTCCCAAATATGTGCAAACCGGCTTCCTGTCTTCATCATTTCCTTCCTCCCCCTCGCAACACTTCTGCAATTTCTAGGCTACATTCTAGCACACCACTTCCTCGCCTAACTTCACAAACAAAAAAGTTTGAATCATTTGTAAATTTTGCCCTCAGTAAATATCAATCACCTCTCTAATTCAGTTTAGACAGCAGTAGCATTGTTGTTTTTATTACGCACTATTGGTATTGTATGTTGTTATTGCACGCTTTCTTTATTGTACTTTTATAATGTGTTCAGCTATTCGGCTATCCAGCCGCAAGTGTTCAATAAACTCAGTGTTCAGTGTTTATTCACATTCACTGATTTGGTGCTGTTGGTTGGGCGACAGGATTGGCATCCAACCTGTAACATGTTTGCTGTAGCGATCTCTGAATGTTGGCCTTTGGGGATCTGGCCTGACCTTAAACATTCAGTGAAAAAGTAGGCTGGTTCCACAAACACTGAAAGTAGTAGCAGTAGTGGTAATGTTTGTAGTAGTAATTGTAGGCGGCAGGGATGGTGGTGCAAGTAAGTCAGAACTTGGAACTTATTAGAGCTGAATTCACCTCTGGTGGCGGCACAGCATAGTTTTGGCATGCACACTGTGGTTCGTAAAAAAGTGGCAACTTACATATTATATGTATTATTTTTATCTGTACTTTTTGTACAATTTCATATTAAATAATATAACTTTTTCAAAAGTAATTTTTTTCACTAAATTCCAGAAGTGATTTCCGTGTGTATTTAGAGTAAAATGTTCCACCAGCACTTATATACAAGCTAGCTGTGCTGTGTGCAAATATACTGGATATTGATTTGTTTAGATGAGAATTTTTGAATGTGTGAAATGTATAGTACATCTTTATGTCTGTTGTAGGCTTGTCCACATCATCCACTTCTAGTGATGCTGAATCTAGTTTAACTAATAGTTGCAAGGAGGCTGATGCAGTGCAGTCTTCTAGTGGAAATGACACTTTAGTGACGAAAGACGTCGACCTTCGACAGAAAGAAGCAGAAGAGAAGTATTTGGAACAAATGGCCGAGCTGAAGAAGGCTGAGGAGGATCTTCGACTGAAGGAGGAGCTGTACAAGCATGAAGATGAGGCCATGCTTGAGAGACTGACAGCACAGAATTCTTTCATTGAGAAGTTGGATGTTCAGAAAGTCCAGCTAATGTATTTCATTGAAGCACAACAGCAGCCAGTGCCAGCTGCCCTTGAGACGTCACTGTCGACAGGTCTGTGTCATAGTGATGGACATCTTAATGAGGTTGCTGATGGCTGGCAAGAGCAGATGTATCCACAGATACAAAGAGCTGTGTTCAGTGCCTCGGGAAGATTGCTGACAACGTCTGGGCGCAAGAATCTGGAAGGTATTACACCACTGAACGGCACCACATGTCCCGGCACCACCAACTTCACATTCCAGCCTGTTGGGTTTAAGGCTAAGCAACACTGCAGTGGAATGCTTACACAGACTGGAAAGAGTGATCATAAAGCAGGACCTGAGTTGTCTGTGCCATGGAGATCAGTATCTGACAACGTACGTGTGAAGAGTAGGTCAACATCAGCACCTCGTCTGTCAGATGAAGCATCAGCCTCTGTGTTGAGTGACGAAACACAATCTGTAATTCTTGGTCGATTAGCTCGTTCTCCGAGCCCTCGAACTAGTCACCTGAGCAGTCTGAGTCTTGTGAGTGTACCAGAGTCAATTCATGAAGAGCATGAAGAATCTCCTTTATCTGGCCGATTATCTGTCAGCGAAGTGGATATTCGACGTCATCAATTTGCATCCAATATTAACAGAAATAGGTGGTCATTCGATGAGGTGCACCTCTCTGGACAAAATGCTGCTGCTTCAATCAGATGCCTTACAGGAAGTAACCAAGATGTTGTCATCACTGACAGTGGACTTCCTTCAAGTCCAGAAGCTGGTCATTTGGACTCGTCTGATATGAATGCGACCATGAAACCGAAAGAGAAAGCTTCAAAGCAGCCTGATGCAGCGAAGTCTTTGGGGAAGCCAAGATCAAACATATTGCAGAAAATAGGTGCAACGCTTACTAGTCTCACACGACGACAGGATACCAAGCAGACACCAGTGCTGTCACATCAGACAAAAGTTTCTCACCAGCAGTCAGATACTGGAGTGGCATCCAGCAGTCGTCTCAAGCATGCCGATAAAGCAAAAGTTCGGGCAAATGCTAATAGTGGCAAAAGGCCCGCTGTTGTTCAGTCCAAAAGTAGATCAAAACAGCCTCTTAGTGGTGTGTCAAAAGGACACTTAGGCACATCTAAAGGCTTATCACCGTCTGATTCTGTTGAGAAGAGAAACAAGCCTGCTTCCGGTGCACAGGATAAATCTACCATGCCTGCTAAAGTGAGAGAGTCTTTCCGTAGTTTCCGTGAGCGATTAAAGCTGACGGCAGGAAAGGGTCTGAGAAGAAAGTCAGGTGATATTCCTGTGGAAATATTTCTGCCGAAGTCGAAGGTTGTCGAGAGCAGTGAGGATCTCCATGATTTGTGTGCGGCTGAAGAGCAGAGATGTAGTGCAGCAGTTGATGCTTGTCTTGATAGTGAGGTAATGAATTGGCATATGTCCGATGATGTAGATTGGAGAAATCAATGGACTGGTGTATTTGGGTTTCCCCGTGTGAAGGAGTTGGAACCCATGAAGGGCGTTGATGATGACAGCCAGTTCTCAGATGATTCCTTGAATGGTAAGAAGAACAGCTCCTACGACCAAGCAGCAGGACTTCATTACGGAAGCATAGTTGGACCAGCCTATGATGGTCAGTGTTTTCTTCCCTTTTTCCAAGAATCATTGGAGAATAGCAATTGTGATGACGGTAGTTTTTCGGAAGATTCCTTGGCAGAAGATGTCTCAGGTTTCTCTGCAGATACTGCAGTGAAAGAACTTGGTCAGAAGCCGACAGCAGTTCTTCTGCCGTGCAACACTCGCGACACATCTCCAGCTAGTGCATCGGCGTGCGTAATACAAAACGTGAGTAATACCAGTGACAACAGACTGTTTGAAACGTCTACAGTTGGTCTCATAAACCAGGACATTGTTGAGTCAGAAGAGCACTCTGCGTTCTATACTGGTGATGAAGCAGTGTATAAGCAGTGCAGACAAACTGAGGTTTTGCCAGTGTCTGAGCTACAGATAGCACCTGTGTTGAGAGATCGCACAGCACTGCAGACTGGAATGGTGACTTCTGCTCATCCTCTCAATGATGACAACACTTCAGTTTTGGCTGCTAGGTAAAATGCTCGTTTACAATATTGCTCTGTTAGTAATTGAAGGTTGCTGTAAAAACTCATCAGTTTGAAACTATATATAAGGATGATGTGGGTATCTGACAGAAGTCATGTGACTAAGATATATGATGTTACTTTTCCTGCATTTCATTGAGTTCTTGATTTGCTACAATTATTGTGATGTTTTTGTCTCCGCCAAGGGATTGGAATGAATGGCGGTGGTACTTTTTTCAGTTGATATCTATGTCTGTCTGTATGCAGTGAACCTGTCAATGACACCAGTGGACTTCATTGTTGAAATGCCTAACGCTACTGACTCCAAGTTTGGCAAGCATGTTTCCAGGGACATTCCCGACATGACCCCTTAAAAATTTTTCGTAAAGGGGGTGTGGCCATGGTCAAGTGACCCCCTGAATTTTTAGCCGTTAAATGCTAATAGCTCCAAAATGGCTAAAGTGGCAGATTTCATATTTAACATCTGAAAAACTTTTAAAAGGGGGAGTGGTCACGCTCACATGAACCCCGTTAGTTTTTGGGCATTAAATGCTAATTGCTCCAATATAGCTAAAGCTACAGACTTCAAATTTGATGTGCATGTTCCCAGGGACAGTCTAGACATGAGCCCTTAAAACTTTTCCGAAAACAGAGTGTGGCCAGGGTCACATGACCCCTAAAAATTTACTTAGTAGAGATTGCACTCCCATGAGCACCCTCTAGTTTGTGAAGTGTTTCTTTTAGATTGCATACTGAGTTGGCAGTGAAAATTGTGTGCAGACAATCTGATAATGTGATGAAGTTGTCATCAAAAGAAGCCATCGAAGGGAGACAGAGTGTTGGTAGCAAGAGAGATACAAGAAATCGTCGGGCCGAAGTGTTACGTGCTCTTGGAAAAAGTACGACGGAATCTGATATTACTGAAGGTTGCAGTCAGTTTCACTCTTTGATATGTGATTGTTGTTATTATTTGCACATATGTATTCATTCGTATTTAGCAACTGTACATAGCTCATTTACAAAGTTTGTTTTTTATCATTAAGATGCACTTCTTGTTTGCAGTCCTTTAGATAAACAAGGAATGTTATTAATTAAAGAACATCTAGACGTTAATTATTGATGCTAGGTAGACACCGTCTTTTACTTTTATTGAGCAACTACTAGCCACTAATGATCTCATTCTTGGGTTGTTAATGACAGGTAGTGATTTATGTGTGGAGGTCTAGGGGATGAGTCCTGCTTTACTTTCTGTGCCTTGCTAGAATCTGAGCCTAACATTCTTGATGTTGGACTTATATTGTTCTTCTCTGTTAATGAGATTTGTATGTCATAAACAGGCATTTTTTAGCAATGGTTACTTAGAGTGTGTACTCATTAGAAGGTCGTTTTTTAAAATTTTGATTGATTTACAGGATTATAGATTCATTATGGCCAAAATGATGATCTCTGAATATAAATGCATTTTCCTTCCTCTGTGAATGCTCTGTCATGCTTAAAATGTGCTCCTGCTCCAGTTCCAGAGCTCACAATGCTGCCCCAGATTCCTAGATGGCTGAAGAGGGAGATAACCCTTCACATTGGTGGCATCTCATTCTCAGCGGCTTTGGCAGCTCATCCTGAAACTCTGCAACATGCTGCCACTTTTATCGCTGGTGATAAGTCTCCTGTTGTCAGAAGTGTGGCATGTCATATTTCTGATAAGCAGTCCTTTAGTGTTGCTGCTGTAGTATTTAATTTCCGATGACTGCATGATGCTGGTCGTGCTGGCAACGCATTATGCAGTGGTGGGTGACCGCTTGTTTCCAGTGGTGTCTGCACATACTTGGAACACTGAGCTGTCTGCAATCAGAGCACCATATGTAGTCACTGTCTTTGTTGAGGCAGAAGCTTTAACTTTCACTTTAAAAATCATTTTCCGATGACTGATTTCTGTCTGCAATCTGTGTGGTTTTTGTACAATGCCTACTAAGACCACTGCTCAATTCAGGTAAACCTTGAAAATGAGCATTATGACTGTTGTCTGTTGTAGGTGCACAGACTGCTGCCTTAACAGTGGCCCTAACAGTAAAGCGACGGAAACGGCGAGTTCTTGCTGTGCACGATACAACAGAACCAAATGTTTCCCCAGTGAGTTCTGATGACTATGCTGCTTCGTCTGCAGATATTTCGAGTTCTTCATCATCAGATGAAGATGACGCAGTATGTAGGCAGCATATCGTCAGTAGAGAGATGCCTTCTGACCAGGTCAGTCCCTCTGTTTTCTGCATTCCCAGTTCAGTGCCATTCAATGATGGTTCTGTGACAACCATGAGTTTAGAAGATGGATCCAGAATAGCATTCAGTATGCAAAATCTACAGTTAGGATGTTCCACCATTGACTTGTGGAGCAATGTTGATGATGTGGCAGATGCTTCACAGCAAAGTGATGATGCCATAACACCCATGGAGACTAACAGTCCTGCAGTAGCAATTTCAGAACAGAACGTTTCAGCTCTGGAAGGCACTCTGAAGACTAAGATTTCACCTAAACTTACACAGTCTCAGACCCTGGTTGTCGACACACTTTCATCTTCTCAAAGTTGGATCTTTGTGTCTTCTGCAGTAATGTCAGGTCTGCAGGATGTCCTGCCGATGACTCAACAAGATGGTGGTGACACCATTTCGAGTGAAGATGGGTGTATACCTTGTACCACACATGTTGATGCCACTGCCTGTTTTCGCACTGAAGTGCTGCCATCTAGCAGCCTAGCAGCAGATATACCAAGTGATGTGCAGGAGACTGGTAGTGATGCTGCACTGACAGGCAGCACTGAGCATCAGCAACAGCTTGATACAGATAGTACCCATCTTCCTGTTGAATGTGCTAGCATTGATATCACTGAGTCTGAGGATGATAATTCAGCGCCCAGTGGTCTGCACACTCTGTGTTTAGCAAATACAGAAGTTGCGGGAGACAGTTGCAGTGACATGTCGCTTATAACTGCACTTGAAGAAGATCATGCTACTGTGTACAAACAGAGGGATACAGACAGTGAGTCGCATAATGTGCCAAAGAATGTGTCATGTCTTGCAGAGATGAGTCCAGACATACATATACAACAGGCAGGAGGTACTGTGTTTGTTGGAGAGGCTGGCTGGCAGAATACCCTCGACAGTGACGATGATGAGTTTACGTCCGACGTAGATGTTTGTGTTCTTGACAGTGATGCTCATGACAGGCCAATGTCTGAGCACAGAACTGACGAGGCAAACCTGATTTCTGTGAATGAGAGCAGTGATCATGTTAATCATACTGCAGCTGCCCTCCAGCAAGCCACCAAGTTTAACAATGTAGTTACATTAAGTGATATTGATGACTGGACAGATAACATTGCCAGATACAATGCAAATGCAGTGCCCATTCACAGTGATGATACTGTTGAAGTTATTGGCAAGGATAAGCAATTCTTTTCCAGTGATAGTGATAAGGCATGTCCTGTGGAAGCGACTGTACAGTATAGGTCTGATACTGTACAGCTGTCAGACCCAGAAGTGAAAGATGCAGGGGAAGAGAGCACAAGCTCTGAAGCTGTGTCATTTATTTACGGAAATTCTGGTAGTGTTACAGATGGTAGTGTCCTGTGTGAGGAATCCTATAAAAAATATGTTATTGATGAAAGTGGTGAGGAAAATGAGATGGTTGTTTCCGGTGGCACGAGGCAGGATGACCAGCATTTGTTGTCTTCAGATCAGTCTGATCAGTCTGTGAGTATTGTGGGAAGTGCTGCTGTTGAGATGCAGAGAGGCCACACTTCAGATGACACTGTGCATGCCCACAGTTTCAGAGACGAGATGTCATCAGAAACTGTGAGATTATACATTCACCATTTTCCAGGCCAGTTAAGTCATGGTTCTGAAAGCAACAAAGAAACAATGCTTGAAGCAGAAGAAAGCAGAGGTAAGCCAGAAACAGTCGTTGATGAAGTAGACAACACTGAAACCAGGGAATCTTCAGCTGTGAACAGAAACTGTGGAGGAGTTTCCATAGACCATTGTAGCAGTTCATTGTTTGAATTGGCTGACTCATCATGGCCGATATCAGAAGTGCATGGGAGTAGTGCTTTGAGTGATGTAGATTGTGGAAATGCAGAGCTCGGAAGTTTAGCCACAAGTCGAAATGTTGACAGTGGAAAGGAAACCATGGCAAGTGAACAGAATGCTGCATCTGCTGTTGCCAGTTGTGACATTGATGTGGCCATTAGTACTGTACTGTCTGATAGTACTGCAGGACTGGATAGTCAGGCGGTGTCTCTGCTTGGAAATGTTGATAATGAGCTGCAATGGGATGTGGTAGAAACTGGGAGAGACAGCAGCAGTTCAGGTGAACTCAATGTCTCAGGCTCCGGTGCTGCTGCGGTTGGTCCTGATGGAGTTCACAGGCGAGCTGTTCATTGTCGTGCAGGTTCTGAGTCGAATTTGACCAGCCATGACCAGAGTAGAGCTGTGGATGAAAAATCAGAAGAGAATGGAAAAGAAATCGGTCCAGACATGAGTACAGAGGCTGTTGCTGGGGATTATGGTGTATTGAAGGATGCTGCAATAGCTGATACTGAGTATGTGTTTGGTAGTTCCTCATTGATTACTGTGCAAGGTGGTCATAAGGCAAATAGCTTGGTAGATGGTGAGAGAGATATTGATGCACAAAGTTCATTGAATATGAGTGATGTTATTGATGCAGACACTCAGACTGTAGCGCTTATGAATACTTCAGCATTGTCCAGAGAGAAGAATATCGTACAGAGTGACTTTGCTAGTAAAGAAGAACTTGCAGTCTCTACTGCTGCACTGCATGACAATGCTGTGAGAGAGATGAATGTAGCTGTTACTCAAGCTGATACTGATAGTGGACAGGAAGAAGATGCTCAGCATACACAGTTCTCAGTTGGGAAGCATGATGTTTGTCACAGTGGCAGTGTTAAGCAGCAGTCATGTGGTCAGTGTGAGTTAAATGCTGCCAATAATAAAGAGGCAGTAAGTGCAGAATTGATGCTGACTGATGTTGAGGGAGACAGGCTTGAGTCTACTGTGAGTTCAGATATTATAGACAAAATTGCTGACAGTTGTGTGGAAGACATTTGTGACACTCATTTGGATCAACAGCTAAAAGTGACGGATGGCAGTGTGATGGAGTCAGTGACAACAGTTTGTGAAGAACGTGACGATTTACTGGATCAGTTTTTGCCGCATAATAATGTCATTGACACAGATCTCCCATTAGTGTCGACAAACCGTGATTCAGTTGTCACTGGTGTTGATGATGAGGCAGGTAAGGAACCTTGTGAGTGTGTTATCAAAGATGATGCTGACCAACATGCTGATGCACTTGCTGAGCAGAATGATAGAGTGCAAGAGTCTTCACCACAGAGAGCGGTGGTAGACCACCAAGAAGTGCTTGTGAAACTTGATATGGCTTGTCAGCTTGAAGAAACTGCAGGTAAGTTTCGTGCTGCAGGGCTTTCTGGTGATGGCAGAGGTGATGAATTGTTAAGATCTCCAAAGCTGGATGTCACTACTAACAGCGCAGGTGAAAAAACAAGTTTAATCGTTTTCCCGACTATCAGTACAGTTGAAGGTATTAATTCCAGCACAGCTACGGAGAAGTTGAATGCTGAGAGTTCGGTGGTGATAGGTGGGGATGGCAGTATGATACAGCAGCTGAATGAGCCAACCTCCAGTACAGTAGAAAATTATCAGTTCTCAATGGGATCAGGTAAGGATAAACTTGCATGTGCAGTTGATGATTTATTTGTTACCACTGAAGGTAGTGCAGTAATGATGCCAGAGAGTTTGTTGAGTGATTGCATTAATGAAGAACCGAGTAAAACTGATGCCACCATGGTGGTAGTTGCTGGCGAAACTGGAGATATAGCCGTGTCTGCTGTAGCTGATACATCAGTAGTTCCTGTAAGCAGTAGTGCAGAGTTGGGATCAAAGAGGCCCATGCTTGAAGCAGTGGTGGGTTTTGAGAACAGTTTACAAGGTGAACATGAATATGAATGGCAGTCTGCTAGAAATGACAGTGATTCAGCAGTAGCCATGGTACAGGTTGATGGCAGTGATGATTGTAATAATTCCACTGGCAGTGTTCTGTCAAGTGTTGTTAACCCAGGTGATATAGACGTGGCTGAGTCTGTCAGTGTACCTAAGCTGCAAACAGTGGTTGAATCGACAAGTGGATTAGAAGTCAAATGTGTAAGTGAAAGGAATGTTGTCGCTTGCTGTGAAGCAGTGGAACAGATACAGACAGATGATCTGTCTCATGACACTGGCTTGGCTGTTGTAATTAATAGTCCATGTGATGCGGATACAGGCTTTCCAGTCATACATGTGACTCAGGAGACCACTGCATTACTGAATGAGGCTGCTGCTGCTTCCTCCATTCAGTTTGCTGTGTTTCAGAGCGAAATAATTGACAATGACTCTGTTGATACATTGTCAGCTAATGGTACATCAGAGCAAGTAGCGAGCAGTTCAGCAGCTGGTGGGTTGACAGAGACTGAAGAATACCAGATTGCAAATGGACAGAATCCTACAAATGCTAATGTCAGTCTTACTGATACCGACACTGCTTTGCACGGACTACCACACAGTGATGTCGATCAAGGATTTGACATGTTGTCCGTCACTGACAACATTGTGGTGGATCCTGGAACCGGTACCTCTGGCTTGAAAATGGAAAGGTCGGAAGAAGATGCAAGCATCGTGAATCCAAGCAGTCAAAGATCTGCTGTAGATGGTGCTGATGTCAGTGTAGATGGACATGATGAGCTGCCAGCTGTGATCTCTGATGTTACTGATGATGCTAAGCATGATGCTCCCGGCTGCATCCAGGATCACAACATGTGCGAGAATAAGGTCGCAAAAACTGCTGCTGTAGTAGTTGGTGTCACTACCACTGCTGGAGCTGAGAGCATGCTTTCTGTAGCTGGTGATGGCATTAATGATGACAACTGGTATACCAGAGTTTCTCCACACGAGCAAGTAAACAGCAGTGCAGATGGTGCGAAACAAACTGAATTTACTGAACTGCCAAGTAGACCAGGAAGTGCTGATGATGTGTGTGGTTATTCAGCTGCAGAAGATAGTGCATGTGATGAGGATAGTGATCATGCAGACACTGATAGAGCTACTGAGAAAGTGGGTACCTGTGTAGCTAACGAACATGAAGACATGACAGTTCAGTTTGTCTCCTTGTTGCCAGAAATAAGACCAAATGTTGATCTTGAGGATCAAATTATTGCTGCTGATGACCACCATATAGCAACTGATATTCACACTGATGTAGTGGTTGAGGAGAATTTAAAGAACATTACCAAAAGCACTCTGATGGCTGTTGATATCACTACAGGAATAACTGAGTTGGACCAGAAATCTTTTCATCCGGACAGTGCTGCAAATCTATGGATAGCTTCTGCCGCGCAGATCACAGGCAAAGAAACTTCAGTTGTTACAGATAATGCTTCTGTTGATAGACCTGCTACTACGAACAGAGCTGAATACATAAATGGTGACTCTAAAGCACATAGTGCGGTCGATGGAAGTAAAATTATGCTAGTTAATAGTGCAGTTGATATGCCAGTAGACTTGAGATCAGAGCTACAAGTGTTGTTTTCAGAGACATCAGCATCATCTCATGAGAGTCATGCATTATCATCATCTGCCATGAGGTTGACAAATGGTTTGCAGAAGAAATCTGATAATAGTATGTTTCGTGACAGTCATGACTCCAGTTCTGTTGATCTGAATTCTGTTACTGTGGTTGACAAAGATAAGCTTAGTCAAAAGGTTGTTGATGAACTAGCTGCGATAGATCAGTCTGAAAATGGCAAAAGTAATGCAACAGCAGTCAGCAGTCACAGCTCAGTTGGTGGAACTGCAGATACAGCAGTTGTACAAGATTTGTCAAAGAACATTTCCAGTGTTGCAACAGATGCAAGGCATTGTGCTGTGACATGTGATGGAGAGAGTAATGTTGTAGAAAAGTGGCAATCAGTGACTGATGATGGACCCATTCAGGTCACACCAAGTATGGTATCTGTCGTAACACATGATGCTCATATTGGAAGTGATGTGACTACATTGGTTGGTGTTACGGATTTACCCGAGCAACTGTCAGATGCTGATGAGACAAGCCAGGCTGATCAGCTGCCTGCTGACAAATGTCTGGAGAAGAGTGGCAGTTGTCAGCAGCAAGGAATTAGTATTGCCACATCCACATGTCCTTGTGCATTTGATGTGTGTGAACTGTCTGTGGCAAAGTTTTGTCATGGTCCAGCACCACTGTCTTCAGCAGAGCACCGTTGCTCTGATGGTACTCCATTACAGGCATCTTTGCAGAATGAAATTCAGCTTTTTGAGACTGTAAGTTCTTCTTTAGTACAGGTGTCAAATACTGCATGGTCTGATGGTATTACAGTGGCTGATGAGACATTCTTTGACGAAAATGCCAGTTTAGGTCATGAGATGCCTAGAGATATATCACTGCTAGAGGAGAATGACAAACATAGTGATGCAGAACAAATGCCGAGACAGAGTTATGACTCTACAACTGCACATCTTATGAATGGAACTGCTGAATTGGGCACTGATATTGAAGCAGGCACTGCAAGTGATACAGTGTTACAGATGGACCAGGCAGTTAAACTTAACAAATTACTTGATTCATTGATAGATGAAGAAAGCTGTGGCAGCCTATCCACTGTGCATCAAGGGCAGAAGTTGCCAGTTGTACTGCAGTCTCCAGCAGTCATTGGGTCACCAGATCAGGAGACAGTTTGTGATGGAGCTACCAGTACTGATCCCCACCATAGTGATACAGAATGGTTACAGTATCCTGAAGATTCTGTAACTAATGTGTTGCTGTTCGGAGGTGACTCAGAGCAGCTCCATAGTTTGGCCGGAGAAATTACTGGTAACTTTCAGCTACAACAACTAAATGATGTTGGACATGCCACCACCATGCAAGCTGCAGTTGACACTGACATGGTAGCAATACATCAGCAGACTTTTGCCAAACATGGACTTACAGTGTCACATGATGCATCAGATAATGACAGCTATGCTTATCATCAGGAACAACCAGTGAATGTCGTGGCTACAGCAATTTTCAGCATGCTTGAAGAAGTTTCTTCTGCAGATGTGGTAACAAAG
>Ga0056131_1000142_pt1 | contig 14418 bp, 9 predicted proteins | sample WorMetLIZISLAND1_2_FD_67480 | JGI IMG/M metagenome (GOLD analysis project Ga0056131, IMG submission 67480) | Marine gutless worms symbiont microbial communities from Max Planck institute for Marine Microbiology, Germany - Olavius clavatus LIZARD... ...
CCACCCCAAAACTGCAATCGCTATTATCTCAGGAACAGCTAAAGCCAGGGACTTCAAATTTGGCACGTATATTCGCAGGGTCCATTCGAACACAAGCCCATTACAAAATTTGGAGAAAAGGGAGCGTGTCGTATCCAGAGACGGCCCCAAATTTTTTTGAGTACCCCCTATAATCTCAGGATCGGGTAAAGCTACGAACTTCAAATTTGGCAGGTATATTCAGAGTGTCCATGCGAATAGAAGCTCGTTAAAAATTGGGAGAAAAGGGAGCGTAAGCGTATCCAAGGACTTCCCAATTTTTTGAGTACCCCCTACTATTTCAGGAACGCCTAAAGGTACGAACTTCAAATTTGGCAGATATATTCACACGGTACATCCGAACAAAAGCCCTTTAAAAATTTGGGAGAAAAAGCAGCGTGGGTTATCCAGGGACTGCCGACATTTTTTGAGTACCCCCTATTATCTCAGGAACGGGTAAAGCTACGAACTTCAAATTTGGCAGATGTATTCAGAGCGTCCATGAAAACAAAAGCCCCTTAATTACTTGGGAGAAAAGGGAGCGAGGGCGCATCCAGGGGACTGCCCAAATTTCTTGAGTACCCCCTATTATCTCAGAAACGCGTAAAGCTAGAAACTTCAAATTTGGCAGGTATAGTTACAGGATCCATCAGAACAAAAGCCCTTTAAAAATTTGGGAGAAAAGGGAGCGTGGACGTATCCAGGGACTGCCAAAATTTTTGGAGTACCCCTATTTCAGGAACGGCTAAAGCCACGAACGTCCAATTTTGTACGCACGTTCTTGGTATCGATCGGAACAAACGCCCATTACAAATTTCGGCTGTGGCTGTAGGCTAGTCAGGACTCTCGCAATTTTCCGGGGCACCAATATATTGGGCGCATCGCGCGGTCGTCTTTGCCATAGCTCAGCTGTCATGTTATCTTTTTCTCTTACTTATTCGAGTCGACGGGCACCAAGCGTTGCCCAGCAGACGACGCTTTCGCGTAATCTTGGGTTTCAGGGACAATGATCCGACTGTGATCGACGACACTGTTGATTAGTGGCACAAACGTCTGCGTTGCTACAGTAGGTGGAAACGAGTGGCCGTCACTTCGAACATTTTGCTGTAACATTACAACTGGAACTTGTCTAATTTAGGCTGGCTGATTACCCGGATATTTGGATACTTCGCTTGTGTTGCATCGTTCTCTATTGCGTCGCGTGACGTATTGTGTAATAAATTTTACCGTTTTATTCCGCATAATATTTATGCGTATGTTTTACGGTGTACATGTAATGAAAGGAATACTACACAGTTTGCCGCAAATTTACTCAGCTACATTCCTACCAGATATTATTAAAATTTGTCAACATCTGACTTTATGAAAACCAAAAGGGTGAACTTTTTGTTAAACACAGCGTATTTGGGATGTGTCAATGTCAATGTCAATGTCAATCGTAAGATGTTTAACGTGGCTAAAATAGCCTAGGCTATTGCCTAGACCACGGAAACGCAGTAAGGGGGTCTACAGAATAACGTCAGGAAATGAGTGTTGGAACAGAAATGTTTTTAGAAGTCTACTCTACGGAAGGCAGAAACTGACGGTGCAGACTGAATGTCATCTGGCAGAGTGTTCCAGAACATGGAGGCTGCGACCGGAAACGAGCGACGGCGGACTGTTGACAGACGGTATGACGGGACGAGCGGCTGCATGCAGTGTGAAAGACGACCGTAGACGGCGACGACCAGTAAGGCTGGATACCGGAACAAGTTGATGGTGGGATGTGCGTCGTAAGGACAGACTCATCGCTATGCTCGGATGATGACTCTGTGGTGTGCTGCTGCTGCTGTTGCTATTGCGTGAGTGGAGTTAAGATTACAATGACGTCCGTTTCCATTAGCGTGTCGTCGTGTGTAGTGTAGGAAGAGCTATTGTTACGACCTGTCACGACTTGACGGTAATAACACGGTCCGTCGGTCAGACTAACGACGTTACCGTGTCGCCATTATTCATCATTGTGTCGCCGCTGCTTCGACAGCAGAAATTTCATCCGCAAGAAAGACGTAAGATTTTCATACACGTGCCCTTGTGGACGGATTTGCGAATTGCGTTGCCGATCAAGAGTGGGAACACTGAATCAACCGTTCAATGTCGACAGTACTGTTGTAACACACCAACGCCTCAACTCCTCGGTAGCGTGACGAGTAAGGCACTACTGGTTTAATCCACAATCATCGACATCATGACGACGAGCAGTGGACGTACACGACGTATATAATCATCGTATATAATCACGGCTACTATTTGCAACACGTCCTGTCTTTTCCCCGAATTTTGGTTGACATTCACTTACGTCACTATCGCTCCCCACACTTTTCCCCCTTTTTTCTTTGCGTCTTTCCTCCAAAACTCCAGAACTCCAACTCAACTCGCTTTTGCTGGCGCCGCCGACGCAGTCTGCCGTCGCGCGTTACCGGCCTCTGATTGGTCAGCGACTTCCCGGATCTCTTTTTCTTGCCTGTCTATCACTAGTGTGGACGTAGTTATTCGCCCTACACCATAAGATTAACAGTACAATATAAATTTCACCCTATTAACCCCTAACAACAGTGTTGTTGTACTTTTGGAAGGCCATCACAAATGAGAGAATGGAATTGTTTGCTCAAAGCATTTCTGTCATACTGTATTGCTTTTATGTTACTAAATAAATACTGATTGATTGATTGATTGATTGATCTAAATTGACAGAACAACAACGACCACTACCAGTTCGTCTTGTTTTGCAATAACAACAATCAACGACACCAACAGTGATAAAATCTGCACCCACTAATCAGCGATGTGACACTTTTACAAATGCTGAACACAGAAATATCGTTGCAAAAATAATTATGTTTGACGGTTATATATTCATCTTCATTCACCATAAGGTAGCAATGAAAGAAAAATAATAATAAAACTAAGTAAAAGGTTATTGAAAATCGCGATGAGCAACAGCTGAGGCACGGTTTTGCGTTAGTAGTTTGTGGTCTCTATGTCTTGCACCGTTTCCGAGAAATTCATTCAGTCGCTCGCTCATTCATTTACTTGTTTGCTCAACTCATTACAACAGCAATATAATCATAAAGCAATCCACAGTATATCAATAATATCTCTTGCTCATGAATTAAATGTTTACTGACGCGGAATGGTTGGATATTAAAGAGCTGTATAGCGACTCCTATCGCGGGCTATCGCTGGTCGTTGCATGCGATTATGCCTATTTTCTGGGATTTATGCTGAAGTGCCATATTCTTGACCACAGATTGAGAATCTGACAGAGCGAAGCTCATCGAAAAGCTCATCGAATTACACCGTAATTCAAAACAGCGGCTTCAGGAAAAGTATTCGTTCGATTCGTTAAGCACGTGTGGCAATTCAAAATGCCTTATTATCCCGCCGGGTTGCGCGGTCGGTAATTTACGATAGAGCAGACGTCGGTTCAAAGACTGCACGTCTACATAACCTCTGCTGGTTTTATTACAAGATCAATACAAATACATGATAGGATATAGAATGTGACTCGTGGAGCGCCGCTTACGAAGCACCGGTAATCGAATAGCCTAATACAGATTAGCAATGTTTAAAGCAGTGTAAAATAAGCTTATCAACAGCAGGATGGAGCCCAATAATAGATTAGAGAGACAGAGGCAGAAGGTACATGTGGACTGGTAATATTACAACTGAAATAACCAAAGTACGTAAATGAGTAGTCTACTGTATTCCCAACATTGCAGTTGTGACAAAGAAGTTTCGTTATGGTATAATATCAAACTAGAATACGGATGCTCGCGCCGTAGACATAGCCAGCTTTGTCCAATGTGCATATAAAACCGTGAATTGAGGAAAACTGAGAAAAAAGCTAAAAAAAACCGCTTTCAATATACTTAAACAATAGCAAAAGCCCTCTGATAGCTACAAGAAATAAATGATGAAAAGAACTTTTTCAGTGGCCAGAAAATGTCGTAAGTTTGGTCCAGAATGAGCGACTGGCAGGAATACGTGCAATCATTATTGTTTTTTTTTGTCTGGAAAATAAATATGATGATGATGACGATGGTGCAGCTGTGTACGGTAGGCCATGTGTGTTTAAACTTTAATCCCCAGATGGAAGCAGTAATGCAGTATAAAGACTATATGCCTATGTAGTCCTAAACACTACAAAATGTGTTCTATACCTAAACGAGCGTACAATTTCGTTGTGTTTAGGACTACAACATGTCCTCAGTCCTCACTCTAAATGCTGTTACGAGAGTGATAGACGCGTACCGGAATGGTAGCTGGGAATGATTTCGTTCGCCGTCGCGTGGTGGCCTTCCGACTGCTGCAGTAGTGTTGGAGAGTCAACGTGCAGTGTCGGTGGCAGATCAGTGCCGCCGCCGACTGGCCCGAGGAACATGTCGCTGTCTCCGACGAACTCGAACGACGCCTCAAAGCCAGTCATCTGCCGCTGGCCGTCGACGATAAAGTCGATGTAGAGGTTTGGGCCGGACGACACCACCTGCTCCGAGCGCTGAGTGTTACAGTACTGTGCAATCACTGGTGACGACGCGTCAGGACCGTCGCGGACTACAATGAAGTCCGGACTGTCCGAACAGCTGCAATGCAATCGACAATTCTCGTCAGTCAGAGCTGGAAAATTAGTTTGAAAAACTTAGGTGTTTTTGGGTTTTAAAAACCTAAAACAAACCAAAAAGGTCCAAATTTTAGGGTTTTTAGTTTCCTAAATTTTCTTATGTCATTTAATACGAATCATTTTGATAAGTTTATACAACTGTGCCGTATTTTGTAGCTAATTAGGGAGAATGGTCTGAATGGTGTTCTTCCTGGGTCGTAATTTTATGCCCGGTCTTCTTTGCTTAAAATTAAAAATTTTTAAAGCTAAATACCTAAAAACCTAAAGAGTTTCCAAAACCTAGGTTTTCTCCAGCGTAAAGTGACCCGCAAACAATTTGAGCCGATGAACAGTTAACCCACGTTATTTGCGGCCTACAGTGGCATATTACTGGATTAGACCTTTCACGGCAAAATAGGTCTATAGAAAGCAAACTTATAGTTTGTTTTGTAAGAATAATTAATTTTCTAACACGGTTTTTCTCCAGCAGCATAAAAACAATATACCGGTTAGTCGGCGTCAAGTGACTCAAGTCGCCTAGTCACAAATCACAATTACCACAGATCAGTGACGACGATGATGGTGATCTAGGCCTAATGATTTTCAGAGTAGATTTATTTTCTGGCACCCATCGCAATGTTAATTTTGATTCGGTTGATCCGCTTTAAGTGTTTGATCAAAATTAACAACTGACCACCTTTTTGCTATAAATAGGGTTTGCTGCATTGTTGCAGTTTATGAATTATGAGCGCAACAGTACTGTACAAGTACAAATAGTCTGCCTCAGACATGTATTATTAGTCTGTTAGGAGTTCGTATTCAGCGTTTGTTGCGCGCACCTGCTTCGAGCGACATCTGGTGAATGAAACGAAACTAGGCATACCGATTGCAGAACACCGTATGGGACGACAGACAGAGCTGACTCGTTCAGTGCAAATAGTCGTGCTCGTAACTCGCACAAGTGCCGACAACTGACCGTTTTAAAAAATGTAAGAACGCATATTTATCCATTTAATTCGCTCATAAAAGATGCAATAAAACATGTGATAATTTATCTGCAAGGTAATGACTTAAGTTCGCAAAACTACTGGGATACGCGCGGCGGTAGTTTAACTTTAACGGATGTCCTTCAACTTCACCGCTGACCTGCCCGAGGTGATTTCCAGCTCGACGCTATCAAACGTGACCTTGACCTTCTCGTGCGGCAGAGCGTAGAAGAAGAACTGGCAGTTGGCGTGCGGCGGATAGTGTTGTGGATATCGCGGCGAGAACAGCCGGCCGGTCTTGGAGCGATCGCTGCTGTGAAAGTCGTAGATGCACTGGCTGCCATTTGTTCGACGAACTCCGCCCTTCATCTCGAACTCCGCTGTTAATATTAGCAGAACAATACAAGTACAAATAGCCTGCCTCAGGCTTATTCACCAAATTACTTCAGAGAGAAGAAAACTTAACTAAATAACCACTTGACTAGTTAAAAACACGGAGGTACTACAGTATTATCGTATAGTAGTTTACAAAATATCACATGTTCGAGTTCGATGTTTGACCAAAACACTGTCCAACTCAACGAGTAGTATACATGTTGTGATCTCCCTCTCGTGTATTCAGAGAAGCAACCATTACAATGGCACGTATAAAAAAGGCCGAAAAGGCAAAGAAGGTAAAGGCCGATATACGAGTAGCTCTTCATGGGAACCCCATCTCAGAGCTACGCACGTCACTTGCCATATGGGATCATACAGTGTTACCTGCCACCCGACACAAGTGAACGCGCCCCGCTTAACCCCAGCCATGCAGGCTGGTACTCGATTTACCTACCCCTGAGGGATGGAAGGCTGAGTTGACCTAGTTGACTTGATAGCGCCCCGGCCGGGAGTCGAACCAGCGACCCTTCGATCACGAGTCCGACGCCGAACCGCTGCACCACCAAGACAACATATAACTCTTGTTCCTTCCCAACAAACTTTCTTCGACATCTTTGAACCCCAATTCTTTCGTAACGTTTAGCATTTTTAGTAAATTGATACTTCAAGCAAGAATTAATGTGATTTATACGGACATCGAGGTATGAACTTGAAGACGCCGCGGAAACCAGTGTGGTTCGTCTGGACCGGGTCTGAATGCAGTTCGAGGATGAGGTTATTGAACGACGAGTAGTGACGCTGAGTGATCATTGACAGGCTGCCGCACAGTTCGTAGTTCCAGACGCTGCGTTCGTTCACCGCCGGTCGTTCCAGGTCCAAGTAGAACTTGAGCCAATCGGTACACCTGCCGTGTAGCAGAGACCAAGCCTCACGTTCAAGTATACGCTGTACAAGTTGAGCTGAGACTTAATACGATTCAACAAGAAGCGCTGCTGCTGCCGAGAAAGCCGATCGTAATTCGTGCGTTTAATTGCATAGAAGTCATACACAAAGTGCTGTAAAAGTGGACTTAAGGCGATAAGTAACAGAGACTTAAGTATGTTTTAGTTATTTGCCAGATGGCAGCAACATCTACGATGCAAGAGGTGCGGAGTTTGATGGGATATGGTCATTGGTCGGTGTAGGGGGTTGAAAGTTGTATAAAGTCGTGTTCTCAGGAGGGCACTTCCTATTCACTTGTTCAGACACATTTGCTGTAGGATATATCGTTTAGCCACATTGGCGACATTGCACACGCCACATGCAGACAGACGGACAGACAGAAGGACGGACAGAGGACAATAGCCAATCATACTGCGTATTGTAGTACGAAAACTAATGTAAATGCGTGCAAATAAAACGAAAAGCGGACAGGGCTAGAATGCGTTGTGTTAATTACGATCGAGAACAAAACTATTTCCGCAATAGTCGAGAAGTCTTACGCAAAAGTAAATTAAAAATAGCAAGTTTCAGAATTAGCGATCCATCGTCAATATGTTTTACTGTGAGTTAATGGTTTGGACTTAGAGTGATTGGCTTAACGTAGCAAGCGCGTCCAAGATGCTGAGAGTTGCGGCGGATGTTCATGACTGTATCCGGACAGTTAATCGCGGACAATTAGTCGCAAGACATTTTTTCGCAGATACATGTATTCGCTGTGACAGTACGTGTGCACAGTCGTGATATTTCTTCCGACCAAGATACGGCTGCTGACCGTCAAGAGATCGTTCGACGAAAACGTCGTTCTTTACTTGTTCTACCTTCAGTACCTGGATGAACTTTCAAATGGTTGGATGGTTACAAGACAGAAATTCGACAAAACAGCGACGCCAGTTGACAGTTGACTGTTGAGCGGCTAATTGCCTTTGTTTATTTGTTTATTTAGTCATATCTATACTGCACTTGGATGTTTTTATTCCATATATCTTTACGGACTGTTATAATTACTTGTATTCATATATTCAGCTCTTCAGCTGCAAGTGTGATACTGATTAATAAATTCAGTGTTCAGTGTTCGCATAACTGTCTGGCGAACAACTGACGCCGCGGACAACATTGCCTGCGAAAAAAGATCTTGCGAATAATTGTCCACGAACAACCTGCGAACAACTGCTCGCGAACAACTGTCCGTAAATCGTTCATGACAGGCATATCTGATCCGATCCGATTTATTTATATATTACTTATATTATTATTGTTGTTATTATTATTCATATATTACACATATTACTTGTTGGTGATGGAAAGCTCCATGTCAAAGTCGGTGAAGGTAAGCTGGACAAGTTCGTCTTTGTCACCCATGAACGTGTAGAGGATGCAGTTGATGTTGGTGTCATAGATCTGCGGGTAGTTCGGTGAAGTAAACACTCCACGAGACGACGGACCGTCGCCAATGAACTGGACACACTCGCACGCTGCCATCACAAACAAGCGTCTTACGAACAAATCTGAATGAAGATAAAAAAAAATTAAGTACAAACCACAGTGACAAAATTTCGCGATCATTATCTTAGTTTTAATCATACTTTAGTTAAGTTCAAGTTAAGAAGAGTAGAGCTCTTAATGAAACTCCATCTCAGAGCTACGGTATGCCAATTGCCATATGAAATCACATAGTTTTACCTGCCACCCTTCACAAGTAAACACACCCAGCCTTAACGCCAGTAAGAGGCCGGTACTCGATTTACATACCCCGTAGAGACGGAAAGCTGAGTTGACCTAGGTGACCGGTTGCATACCGAGATGGTTCACCCGCCCACAGACGGTCGCCCGTACAAGTACTAACCTGGCAGCCCACGGCCGGGATTTGAACTCGCAATCTTTTGATCACAAGTCCGACGTCATAACCACTATACTACCAAGCTTAATACTTTTTACACCTAATGTGCGTAACAATTTACGGTCGGGCGACATTAATGTGGTAGGCCTATATAGTATATATTCCTATTTTAAGCAGAGCAAACCGGTTAAGGTTTGATGTTATTCATTACAAAAATCAGCGTGTCACTTTGAAAATTGCCTGTAACTGTAGCAACATCTTAGTGGAGTAGGCGAAGACGAAGACGAGTACGGAAACCGCCATCTTAGTACATCGATCTGGCTTTGACGAGTGCAATCATGCAAATGGGAAGTAAAGCAGATTAAACGCTGTGTGGCGGCGGCGTTAGACAATTGACAATAGCATCGACAGACTCGAGCGAAAGTCGCCGGCGTCCTTAGCAGCAGAGCCAGAAAGCCACAATGAGCCACCAGCCTGCCTGCCGTCCGACGATCTGTATATAGCAATCAATCTAAAGGAGTAAGCTGTAATTACTCTTACTCACGACTTGTCAAAGCACTGTTTAATTTACACCCCAAACATAAGCGTAGCTCCCTTCCCCCAATGCGGAGTGGAAACAAATTTCACAACTGTCTTAATTAATTAATTAGCTGTGTAGCAGGGGGACAAATATATACCTGAAGTCTTATGGTTAGTATTTGTGAATGACAGTGTGACTAAATAGACGTATGTGCCGCAAAAAAAGTCAAAAATATTAAATTTGTCGCTATCAGCTGTGTTATTTGAACTTGTTTCAAGCTCTAAATACACCACGCATCGTTTTCAAGCCTTTCGGCCGGGGATCGGTCGCCCTGGAGCTCCCTCAGACAGCCTAGTCGGCTGGGAGGGGGCATCCCCGTTCCCATATACCCTTCCCTACGACGCCTCAATTCTTAGGCCCATCCAAACAAAATTCCTGGCTACGCCTATGATCCCAAACTTCACCATCGAAGTAGCAATGCATTACGCACTAAATGGACTGCAGCAACTGTTCACCAGGACTTTCTATGATGGCCGCTTTTCAAAATCGTGTAAATAAACGACTTTTAGTAGGTTGTGGGTATGTGTGTACCGCTGCGAGTCGTATCCCGGTTAAGCTGCTCATTTATTCTAAACCTCTCTTATACATCTATTTTATCAATACTAGCCGCTGTAATTATTTGGACTGGCCAAAATGCCCGACCATGATCTCATAGTTTTCACGGCTTCTATCACGAATGCTTTTCGTGCAGGTGAGTATATTTTTGTCTTATCCGCTGGTCAGACTAATTTGATCGCACATTAATCTAGAACTAACTATCGCATCTTATATCTATATCGTTGCTATTACCTGGATTAATAGCACTGACGCAGGTAGTCGACAAAATGTGAATAATAGCCAGCACAGTTGCTGAAACTGTGAAGCACGACTTCGCCACGTATGACGCCATTCTTCGGTCTGCAGCTCTGAATACACAACAGACACACGCTCACAGTTTATACGCTCTCGTATCCGAAATGAGGAACTGGTCACAGAGATTAAGCTGTTTCCTGATAATTTCTGACGTCACGACATAAGTAATCCGTTCGTTCGTTCGTTCATTTCTTTAATAGCAACGACAAAACGCGTTCGCTGTTATAGGTGTTTACAGACGTTGCCGTGACCCGTGTAAAAGCTGACAAAACGATCAGTGACTTTGCAAGACGTGAACCTGTGAAAATCTTTTAAATCGATTGTTTACGTGTTCCCCCAACCTACTAGAGTTTCTGTAAAACACTGGTAATTCACTGTGTAATTTCATGTATATGGGTTATTTTGTGATAGGCAGATATACATAGAGAGATAGAGATAAAGATCGATTGATATATGCAATGAAGTGGTTATGTTACTTATTTAGCATTACGTAAAATACGTCGTGCGTCTGCAGAAGTTGTCGCCGAATCCGCGCGGAGCATGAGGCACGAGCGACGACCACACGACCGTAGGCCTAGGACCGGCCGAAGCGTCAACGATATACAATACACGCAGCTGCTGAATCCGTTTGACGTCAATTGTTACGCATCATCCGTTAACCGAACCTGTTGTCGTGATGCATGCTCATTTCTCGTCACGGCATTGCTGACAGTGCACGATGTATAATGGACATGCCATTATTCAGTGATGGATTAGACCAGAGTGAGTAACTGTCATATCACTGACGTTCTGGTACAACGCGCTGATACCTGCAGTGAGACATTATGGCGACCAGCATATTGAGAGATGAGTATGACGGTCTTGAAATCTTATATAGACCGAACACGACAGTGATCTTAAGTTTCAAAATGTATTTCATGTAGGAATCAATTTCTACATGCATTGCAATTGCATATCGTTTCGATTATTTGGACTTGCTTTTAGCGTTAGGCCTTCATGTTTTTCTCAGCCTTAATTGGTACGCTGTTTCTTTAAGCCTCGTCCGCAGTCCACAGTCGCCGTATTCGGCGACTATATAGTCGCCGAAACTATAGTCACCGTTCACGGCAACTATAATAGCCGAAAACGGCGACTATATAGTCGTCGCTAGTGTGGACGAGGATTCAGTCTGCTGCCTGTCACATTACAATTCCATGAGTGAGTGAGTGTCCGGAAAAAAGAAGCCAATAGGCTAGTTTTCTCTGAATAACTTTAACAAATATTGACACAGTTTCGTAATTTTTAGCACGAACCATCCTGAGGATTGATTTTACTAAGAAAATATGAAATTTTAATATTATCACATCGATGCGTAGTGACGATGTAATCGTGACGTCATTAGAAACAATGTTATCACGGACCACCTCCGGAAAAGATAAGCTAACAACTTTAGAAAATTAAAACGCATTGTCGTAACTTTTGCCAAACAACATGAACGAAGTAAGGAGAACCTAACAGTAGAACGAAAGTTTACATGAACTAATTGTTGTTGCTACTTTTTCCTTGTAAAACAAGAAAGCTGAGCTATCGCAAAGATGACCGCGCGATGCGCCCTATACATGGGTGCCGTGAAAAATTTCGAGAGTCCCTGTCCCTGAGTACGCCCACGGCTACATTTTTCCGAAATTTTAATGGGCTTTTGTTCCGATCGATCCTATGAATATGCGTACAAAATTTGAAGTTCGTCGTTTTAGCCGTTCCTTGTATAATAGAGGGTACTCAAAAAATTTGGGCAGTCCCTCTACATGCCAACGCTCCATTTTCTCCAAATTTTTAATGGGCTTTTGTTCAGATGGACCCTATGAATGTACCGGCCAAATTTGAAATCCATAACTTTACCCGTTCCTGAGATAAAAGCGATTGGAGTATGGACTTTTGGGTGGGGTTGCAAAACCCAATCTTGGGAAAAGGAGGCCGTAGGGGGTCGGGGATGGTACCGTTCGAAAGAGGGTTGGTGAGTTCCTATAGGGCCTCCATAGTAACTTTTCCTCTATCTTTACGCGTTTCAGAGATATTGCGGCTTTTGTGCTCCAGCACGCCACTTTTTCCCACCTCACCTCTAGTCTCCCCAAAATTTCTCCATGTTCCACTGGGTGGATGGCCTTTGGGCTACCAAGAGGAGGTGTTAATGGTCTGTGCAGCCAATCTATGTGGTCCCGATCCTCCAACGTCACAGACAGACAGGCGGACAGACGGACGGACGGACGGACAGAAGACATGCGATCGCAATACCGCGCTTTGCACTACACTGTATAGTGCATCGCGCGGTAAAAACGCACAACATTTCAAATACTAAGTGCTTAACTGTTCAGTGGTGTTGGATGACTTTCACCATGGTCTCGGTCAAAGTTTATATGGAGCTGCAACGTCGGTCTCGTCTTGGTCACAGCCTGAAAGATCTCGTTCTCGTGCGTATACCTCAGTATTATGTGTATGTGAATAGGCCTAGTCAACTTTATGTCGTGCTAAACGTAGGCCTACGTGGCACGTAGGCTACAATAAGCTGTTTTTGTTGAGCCGTCACCCGTAACCGGTGGATGTCTGGTTTCGGCTTGGCAGTAGCTGGCGTTGGCGAGTGTACATAAACAGCCCGCTGGAAACTTTCTGGCCAGTAAATATTATAAAGCCGTTTGTTGGCAGATGGTATACATGTGGGTCTTATTTTGCACAATGTTTATAGCGCTAACACACTACGGCCTATCGACACCAACGTCCCTTTCAATTCATTACGCATAGGCCTATTGCCGTAGCCGTACAGTAATCGAACGCATTGGATGTCGCTTAAATGTTCTGGAACTTCAAGTGTAATCACTGGGATTCTGCTTTAGAAATCACTGTGACTGATAACCATAGTGACGTTAACAAGACGCTTGTAGGCCTACAACGTTTCATGTTCATGCTTCGTGAACAAAATATTTCTTCGCTGGTCCGGTCCCTCCTGTGTGGACTGTGGATGTTGTGACAGAGACAGTGAACGAAAAAAAAACTTTAACTGATATTTGTAACTTATATATAGCTGAGGCCTGTACACACAAATTTAAATGCGACTTGAAACAAATCGTATCCTATAGTTGAGAATGGTTCTGCTGCTCGTCGTTTGCTGTTTATCCTTATCCGATCATTTTCTCGACCTACGGTGCTATACACAGGCTAATAATGCCCAGTAAAGGAATTTTTGTTTGTGGGTGAAAATTGGTGTTAGTCTGTTGCGCCATGCTGTGCATTTCTGGAACTTAAGTGAGCTCGTCGGAAACCTCTGACATTCACTTTCGTTACATCGTGTAAGTTATTCTAACTTACGACTGGCGGCTGTTCTTATTACGCTTACGTTGAGCGTAGACCTACCTATAGGTCTACATAAATAACTAACGCCAATAGGCCTACCGCGTGTGACTGTGTGTCATTGAATGCAGGCTACACCCCCTGTGTTGTCAACGCTAGCGATTGTGCAGTTTTGACGCCGTCGTCAGTGGCGCTATTACTCATGCAGGTAAAGTATCTCAGCTAGGCTTACGATTTTAGCCGATCGTCCTGCTACACAGTGTGATCCGTTATTGGCATAATCCTGTCGTCTGTCCGTCTGTTCTATCTCTGACGCTGCGCATTGTGATTTGTGACTCTCAGGTTGGTGTGCAGGGCTAAAAGTTGTACCAGCGTGTTCCTAGCAGGCATGTTCCTATTTGTCCGTTCAGACACTTTTGCTGTAGGTTGTATAGTTTAGCCACAAAACGCACCGCAATAAGATGAGTCGAAGAAAACGCGAGCGTGAGTTCGACACAGACGACGCTTCGACGACGCGCGTATAGGCCTATTGGTTTATATCGCATTACTTATTACAGTTGAGAACTCGAGTTAATCGACGTCGTCGACTTTGGTCGTCACTGACTCTTGAGTGGATTTAGTTTTCGGTGAGTTGATAAACGAATGGTTGGTACGCAATCCGATTTGTCCGTTCCAGCCGATTATAAGATTTTCATAATACTTTTATACATACAGGGTGCGGCAAATAAAAGTAATCCCCTGCCGTGTTTTGTTAATATCTCAACAACGAATAGGAATTTTTACAAGAAAATTTACACTGCTATTTCTCGTTTATATCTACGTATAATTG
>Ga0056131_1000144_pt1 | contig 14384 bp, 6 predicted proteins | sample WorMetLIZISLAND1_2_FD_67480 | JGI IMG/M metagenome (GOLD analysis project Ga0056131, IMG submission 67480) | Marine gutless worms symbiont microbial communities from Max Planck institute for Marine Microbiology, Germany - Olavius clavatus LIZARD... ...
AATCCTAGCAATACAAAACCACTAACAGATTTATTTAATTTTTAGTTTTTTTTGATTATCCTAAATTTTCTGTAATTCAATTTTTGAGTGTACACTATGCATTTTTTCATGCATTAAAACTGTGACTAATGCAAGATTAATATCATTAACCATGCGAATAAAAAATTAATCAATTGACAGTTTAAAATGGTTGCATGAGTGCGTCACAGACTGCAGCGTCAGCAGCTGGCAAAAGTAGAAGTGACACAGCGTAACATCTCACGACTGAGCAGACCACTATCTCCTCCAGTTGTCATCTCTAAACCTCTCAGAATCTCTGACATAGCTGGTTCTGTCTTGGTTCCACCTTCGATAACGCAGCTGGTCCTAACCACCAATACACAATGCAAAATGCCACAACTATGTGTATTAAAAATGGCATTTATTAAAAAAGTATTTTATCACGCCATTAAACACAAATACTACACATAATAGTTCCACAAAATGTTGCAACTATACATGCTAACAACACACACATGCACGGTTTTAACGGCCATTTTCAAGGTAAACCTGGGTCAGCTGGTTGCCCCCTTGATTCTCAGTCTCCAGTCATTCTTATCCTGAGCATGCTAACAACAGCAGTTACTATACAATGCCGATATTACGAAAAGTAACTAATAAGATCAGTTCTATAGTCCAATTAAAATAAATGACACAGTGCACTGTAGCCTGCAGTACTTAAGTATGGGAAGGTACAAAATGACTGAGAGACAATGTAAGCTGACAAAACATGAATAAGACGTTGCAGCATTGTGACGTGACAGCACAGAACAGTGTTTGAAGAAAGGATCAAGGAGAAAGTAGTTGACGATATGCAGTTTGGATAAAGGTCCAAGTAATTTTTGTGGCAGTTACTGCCACAAAAATTACTGTATGCAGATGCAGAACCATGGCAATGATGGAAAATACTGACGTATACTTTTGCACAATGTGAAATGCATTTCATAGATTACTAGAGAGGTGAGCGAGTGAGTAATTTCTTAACGATATATCAGCATACAAACAGCCATTTTCTCCCATTAAATAAATGTTTTATAAAATCAAAGCTAAATATGAGAAGATAGCTTGAAGTTGTTTTGACACACTGTGAATACAGTGATGATGCTGACAGGTTTAAGTACTGCTAGAAGTCATGCCTCACCTCTCTGTCCCAGTCGTGATGAGGTTCTTGTTTAAGCGACGGGGTGTTGTACTCCCATGACTGTTTCCACTGTCGGCGGTCGACGTTCATCCACATGTCATCACCGTCTTGCCGAAGCAGCTCGTCATGCAAATGACTCGGAGAATCTCTGCCATGAGAGCTGTACTGGCGTCTTTGTGTGTCATAGTTGAAATCATCAACAATGTGCGGTTCATCTTCATTGTATTCACTCTGTAGCTGATAAGGTGGGGCTCGCAACAGACATCGACGACCACCATCATCACGGTTTATCTGTTCATCACCTGGGCTGCCAGCTCCTCTGTTGAAAGAATAGTCATCATCTCCATGTCGACGATTTGAGTAGCGGTAACGACTGTTAAGTTTGTCACGTAAATCAAAGACTCTTTCTTGCCGAAAAGTCACCTCACGTCTATTAGTGTACTCTCTCTCTAACCACTCGTCTTCTTCACGCCTCAGTGAATGTTCTCTCTCAGGCCTCGAAGCTTCCTTGTGCCTTTGTTGCCATGACGACTCATTCGTAAACTCAACTTCTCTTTTAAATCGTGAAGTGCGTTGGTCTTCAAAAAGGCTATCATCACCATTCTCCAACCACTCTGACCTTTCAGCAACTTGTTTGAACTGTCCATCAGTAAAGCACTTGGACGGTGGATGATGTGGATATGTTCTTTGGTCAGACATACGGCCTCTGCAATGATGGTAACTGTTTTGATCCAGTCTAGCAAACTCTCTATTCTGTGCATCAACATGCAGCAATGGCTTCTTGCAGTGTTTACTAACATAACGCTCATTCTCAGGAACACTGCTTGGATGAGGTCCCAACAGACTCCTGTCATGACCCGGCAATTTTCTCTTACTACCTCGAGTTATCAGAGGCTGCTCGCAATGTTTGGATGCAGGACAGTGACCAAGAAGAGGCAGCCTTCTGCCTGGTGTACGGTCTTTATAGTTCTTAACTGAATTTTCTGAAAGTTGCTTATGCTTGTCAATATTGGGAGATCGTGAATTTGATTTACTGCATGGCTTTGTTGGTGATAAAACAATATCAGGTGTGATCGATATTCTTTGCCCAGTTGTGTCATCTCTGAACTTCAGCCTCACTTTTCTTAGAGGAGAAAATGCAAATGGATCTACTTCATCATTAAGGCAATGGCATTCTAGCTTACATGTTGTTATTGACAATGGGTTGTCAACTTCTGTCTGCATAGCTTCATCATCACATTCCGGTAATGACAGAGGTGAACACAACTCCCTGAGTTTGTGTTCGGCTTCTCGTACAGAAAACTGCTGATTTTCATACTTGCTGCTGAAATCGACATTTTGTTTATCACTCTTTTTCTCAGACAGAACAGCCACCTTTCCAATATGCTGGCTCTGAGTAGTATCTACCATGGTTCCAAGTATATTATCATCAACATTCTCACGTGCAGGTCCTAGCAGACTATTATCATCACCTGAACCTTTTCTCTCACTACTTCTAGATATTAATGACTGTGAACGACGTTCAGATGTTGCCAGATAGCAACCAAGATCAGGCAGCAGCTTCTTGTTCAGTTTACTGTGCTTTTGGTTTTCTGCCACATGATGTGAGGACCACTTAGAATCAGAAGGCAAACTTGTATTTCTGCCAGATTCTGCAAATGATTCTCTCAGAGATGACAAATTAACTGCATCATCAAGTTCAGATTCCTCCACTAAACCTTTCACCTGGTTTTCTCGGCTCTTAGAATTTCTTGTGTACTGTGTTGAAGAACCTAACGATATGTGATGTAATGTATCCTCTGTCTCCGGCATCAGTGACGATGAGGCAGAAATAGCATCATCTGCTGCCAGGAACTCATCTGTGGCTTCAGGTTCCTCGGCATCAAGAGACTGTCTCTTCTTCTGAACAATGTCTGACAACATTTCCAAGACTTGTTGACGTTTATGTGTGTTGAAATTGAGTTCAGGCTTGTTCACCTGCTCATGCTTGTTCACCTGTTTGTGTTTGTTGACTAGTTCAGGCTTGTTTAACTGTCCACGTTTGGTCACCTGTTCATGTCTGATCACCTGTTCACACTTGTTCACCCACTCTTTCTTGTTCATCTGCTCACGTCTGTTCACCAGTTCACACTTATTCAGCTGTCCACGTTTGTTCAACTGTTCATGTCTGTTCATCTGTACACACTTGTTCACCTGTTCCTGTCTGTTCACACGTTCACTCTTGTTCAACTGTTCCCGTTTGTTCACCCACTCTCTCTCATTTACCTGCTCACGTTTGTTCACCTGTTCACACTTCTTCACCTGTTCATGCCTATTCATCTGCTCATGCCTGTTAAACTGTTCCTGTTTGTTTGCCATTGATGGCTGCTTCATACCTTGACAACCTGGACATTCACGTACATCACCAACAGTTTGTTAGAAGGCTATCTAACACAGAATCATATCAAATAATACATTCACTATGCATATTCTTTTGCTAAAAAATCAGATACAGTACCCCCAAACACTTTACAACAACACCTTTTCACATCAACTGATTTAAGCAGAAAAGAAATGGAACTGTTTAGTACTGCTCATGATGATCATTTTTACAGCATGTTCATGACAGCCTTGCTATAAGAATTGAAAAACAAACTTTTGTAGTGAAATAACCTATAGTAGACTGAAGTGTTGTACTAAGGTATATCTGTGGCAAAATACAACATGATCATAGAAAAGTATCAACAAAAACGACAATGTGGTCGCAGCAACTATCATACACAATCTTCACTTACATAAATACAGTTTAGTCTAAAGAACTAATGTAATACAACAACGGAGATAACTGGCTAGTAAAAAGCTCCATACCATCAGTACTTCCAATTATCAGTTCTGGTAAATGCCAAGTTCTGTCACTGCTGCTTTGCTACAGCAAACATCATTCACATGAAATTCAGTGAAGCAATCGACAAGAATTAGACAAAATTTACACACATACACCTAATAAAATACAACAGTGTACAGCACCACCAATACAAAGATGACAGATTCACAAAAAGAGTTTATCAGTAGCAGCCAAGAAATAGAGAAACATTTTTCATCTGGTATTTACACACTCGTGACACAGCTTCTGGCATAGAATGGCTACCTGATTCAAAGCTGAAGGGCCTAGAGTTTGCTGATGACATAGCACTACTGGACGTGTCATTAAATGGAATACAGGATCTCACATCGCAAGTTGAAGATGCAGCAAAGCTAAAGGGTTTACGTGTGAATGCTGAAAAAACAAAGATGATGCTTTTGGGTACCTTGCCACATGGTAACATAACAGTGTCGGTTAGTACAGTTGAGACTGTAAATGAATTCTGCTACCTTGGCAGCATCATACAGGATGACAGCAGCTGTGACAAGGATATCAGAGCTAGACTGGGAAAAGCCAATGGTGTGTTTGGGAGATTGACAAATATATGGAGGGATAACGGTCTCAGTCTACACAAAAAGATCAGGTTATATGAAGCTTTGGTTCTATCAACACTACTGTATGGAACAGAGATGTGGTCCATGAGTGTGACTAACACAAAGAAGCTCGAGGCTGCACACCATAGGTGGCAAAGAAAAATCCTAAAAGATTAGTTGGAAGGACATGATAACAAACAAGACAGTACGTGAAAGAACAGGACAAGACACTTTGGAGTCAATCATAAGAGAACGACGACTCAGATGGTTTGGTCACATATATCAGATGGATACCAACAGGAGAGCACGACAAGTGATGGACTGGACCCTTCCGCACTTCAGAAGGAACAGAGGACGTCCAAGAGTGTCATGGACTTCAACAGTGAAAAAAGATCTAGATTTGTTGGGTCTGACATGGAATGGAGAGTCTGTACTGCCCGATGTGCTTCTACAGCATGAGGAAGGACTAACATCTAAGGTAAGGTCTAATTACACACTTTAAACATTCTTGTCAACAGAAAATCTACCCCAGTGTGAAATGAGTTATAATATTATAGAAAGAGCATGAAACATACTTCAAGATGCTTCAAGGCATATATGCAATGACGTAATTTATTGGCAACGTCGTCGGCAAAAGTCTTCAAATGACGACTCTGTGCATCAAGCTTACCATCAAGATATATTGCAGCATTTCTGAAAATGATCAAAAACCACAGAAATGCTCAGACATGCTGCAGTGACAATTACCATTATGTTACACAGGTTAATGTCCACTGAACATTTGTCTTCTTGATTTACCTTATTCATTTGTTCAGATCCCGTGCATACCTTAACTTTCAAGAACAAAACCTATAATAACACCATACAGCATATCTACCTAACACCATCACTGCTGAATTTCACCCTCCCTCTGCCTACAGCATGTACAGTAGTCACAAAATGTATCTGCCTTTCTAGCAATATCAATCAATATAAGCCACAACTATCACCAGTCCAAACTATGGCACTGTAATAAATAACAGCAGGTGGAAAAGTCACGTTACATACTTGTATACTGTCAGCTTTTCTGACAGGCAGTCGCTCTGATGACTGATTTTCTCAACAGATGAACAGCAGACTTCACTCAAAAGTGTTCTGCGTTCTTGATACAACCAGCCAAGTTTCTGGAGTACATCACACGGCAACACTGTAAGAGGACTGCTGCGCAGAGTTTTGATCGTCATCAGTAAAGCTGCCAAACGCATGCAGTGATGCAGAGATATGGTACAATCATTAAGTATCAGTGGAACACCCTCAACCGACACAAATTTGCCACGTTCTGAGCTAAATCGCAAATCATCCGGGAGTGTAAGTAAGCACTTGCTCTTGTGGTAACGGTGCAGACGATTCATGCGTATGTAGTACCAGTCCATGCGCAAAGTAAGCTTATTGCATACACGTTCGTACTGATCATATTTCTTCTCAAGTGACATGGATGGACGTGTTGGATCAAACTTGGTTTTTATTTTTGCCATCGCAGCCTCGGCCTCTTCTATTTCTCTCTGCACTGACTGCAGTCGTAGTTCAATAGAAAATTCATTCACAATGGCTGGCTCGGCAAGACGATCAGCAACCAACTGCTGCTTCTCATACTCATCGAGATTACTCAGGGGACACGCATATGTCTTACGTTCTGTAATCTTCTGCTCTAAAGCTTTCATCTTAGTCTCCATGTGCTGATTTAGTTTGATGAGCTCTGGTTCAGAAACATCAGCCAAGCATGCTATGCAGGTAGAGGCAATACCCGTTGAATCAAAGCCAGTGGCTGATGCACTTGCATCACTTGTTCTGTAACCTTTTCCATGAGACTTAGCAGCATCTTTGATCTCCAATCTTTCATGACTTTGTTCAACTGTGTTGGATGATACAGGCATCTCATGAGTATTTCTTGCACTATTATATCTGTGAGTTTCTCTTTTGGTGGTAACATTGTTGTTTACTGACGACTTCACTAATTCATCACATTTATTATACAGAGAAGTGTCAGTACTGCATTCATTACTGGACTCTGTTCTTTTATCTTCCTTAGATGTATTTTGTTTCGTGTGTTCTCGTGTTGCATTTCTGTGTTTTACAGATTTGTTATGATGACCAGCATCAGTCAGATCACTGCTAGTTACAAGGAAACGTTCTGGCTGATGATTGAGTGGATTATCAATGCGGCAGTTTTCTTTTGCTACTGACTGCACATCCTTGTCTGACAAGGTACTATGCACAATTTTGGTTTCTGCAGTACTTATATGTTCTATGTTTCTAGTCACTTCATGCTGAACTGTCCGTCCGGTAACTGACTTAGTGAAAGTTGGTTCAGTCGTGAGCTCAACACTGCTGTCATCAAGATCTATAACGAGTCCATCACAACTGTCATCATCAACATTATCATCATCGTCATCATCATCAATGATGATAAAATGACCACCAACGGAATCATTATCTTCCAGATGCTGCTGCTGATCACTTGATTCATCATCCAAGTCTTCATTCCACCAAGACGTCATTAACTTGTCTACTTCAACTTCAACATCCTTATCAACTGAAAATGTATCTAAGTGCGGAAACAATGTGCCAATGCGACTGTCTAGCGATTCAGCAGGTGGTGGTGACATCTCAGACTGCGAACAATCCAAGTCTCCCATCAGTTCTGTCTGCTGAGCATCACACAGTGAGTCTGTGTCCCGACATGAAACCACCAGCCGACAATCAGTATCAATACTCCGACATGTTGTGTCTGACATGCCAGACTTATCTGAATGTAACTTGCTGTTAATTGACTCACTTGCGGCCTTCAGACGTGGATCTGACAGGTGACTACTGCATCTCTTTCTTCCACATGGCAGCTTTTCCACAGAATTATACCGGGGCAAAATCCCTGAGAGATCTAAAGGAATCAATCTCCATTTAGGATCTTTATTGTGTGGTGACAAACACTCAGTAGAAACATTATTAGAACTGCAGTGAGACTGCACAGAGACAAGGGCATTTCCAGATGGTGGACAGCGCTGTGCTGCAACAAAATTTTCATCTACATATTGCCGAGAGTCATGAACTTCAACTGGAGACATTATGTCCATAGGCTCCCTCACTGATTTAACATCAGAGGGCAACAAGGAGTTGGCACCAACATCTGATGCTCGATATTCCTCACGTGCAGTATGCAGTATGCCACTATGAACAGCCCTAGCTGCAGAATGCCATTGACTGCTTGCATTACTGGCCTGCAGGTAGTCCATGGAAGTGGAGCTTGTAGTCAGGTCAGACAGAATGTCATTAACATCCACACTCAGCACAGAACTGCATGACGATGAAGCATGTGTATTCTCATCCAACTCCCACATCCAGCAACCAGCCGTACTGTGAGCGCATGATGACAGTTCATTTATTGTTTCTACTGATCCAACACTAGTGGAAACTTTTGTTGCAATTCCAGCATTATTAGTTTGTTCCCATGGCCACTGCACTGAGCTGTAATTTTTCTGAGTAATGTTTACACCAACTGTACCAGTTGTTAAATTATGTGCAATGCTGTGTTCATTTAAACCGAACTTCGGTAGCTGTTCAGAGGATACAGAGTGCTTTCTCTGAGCTAAGCGAGGGTCTCGCATACCACCAGCAGAGGAAATGTTCAATGACTGTGATCCTGGTATGCTGTTGTTCACAGAAGAAACGGCTGTAGTCAATTTTGGTAAGCATGGTTTTAGCTTCAGAGACAGTAAGCTTGGAATCGTATTTTGAAAACCGTGATCCACTGAACTAGAACAACGCATGGGTAAACTGGAATTTGAAGAGAGCTTACTGGCATATTCCACTCTTCTTTGTGACATCTGTGCACTGTGAGAGTCACTTCTTGTTCCACTCTTTGCCTTCACTGACACATCAGAATTAACAACCCTGGTAGATGTTCTCACAGGAGAACTCTCCACTCCTGGCCTTCTGATTACAGACTTATACGCAGAAGAGATCACAGACGAGGTTACAGCAGTGCTAGTAACACATCCAGATGTAACCACAGACTCAGGCATAACATGATGAGAGTTCACTCGAGGTATTCTATTAATTTTCAGTGGTGAAACCAAACATGTGGCACCATTTTCAGAACGTCTGTCAGACGAGGACACAACACTGGATAATGCTGGTTTATTTCTTTTTGAATGCACAAGACTGGTGCGGCCATGCAGTCGGGTAAATTCAGAGTCACGAAAGATGGCATTGACTTTATCACGAGCTGACTGGCTTGAATGGTCTCCTTTACTACAAGAAGGCACAATGCTTGCGGAAGATGCTACTGTAACATTAACAGACTGAGATGATGCTTTTCCCTTCACATCAACAACTGGAGTCTGTGACGTGGGTAATTTCTCTGGCGTTCTTTGGTGAACATGTCTGCTAGCAGTTACATCAATACTGTTTGAACTGACATTCTGGTGTACTTTACTTCCTTTCACTAAATGAAGAGTCCTATGCTTAACACCACGCTTAAGCAATTTCTTGGATTTCTTCAGTTTATGCTTTCTGACAGCAGTATGGCTGTGTTTTAGGCCACTGAGAGCACTGGCTGCCTCAGCTGTAACACATTTATCAACAACTGCTTTGCCATTCACTTCATGATGTTTCTGCTTGCATTGTTTTTGCTTCTTCATCTTCATTTCGAACTGTTTTTCTACCAGGACACCTTTCTTCTTCAGTCGATGGCTCACACTTTCAGTATTACTAGAAATGAACTTCTTCAATTTCTTTGTACCATTTGCTTGCACTGAAGTCTGAGCCGTACAGTGCATGCTTTTGCCATTTACTGAAACACTAGTCTGACAAACCTCATTTTCAACATCTTCTTCATCATATATAACTCGAGCATGTTTCTTCTTGCCAGGTGTATTAATTCGGTCATCATCATCAACATCAAGCAGTGAATCTCTGCACTCAGTTTCAGGCTGCTTAGAGCATTTCTCTTCCATGATATCATGTATCTCATCAGACTCCTGTTTTTCAGATTCCAGACCCGCATCTTTCTTACAGCCATTATCAATATCACTGGCATTAACTGCAGTTGCACTGCTCACACAGACTGAAGGTACACCTTGAGGTTCTGATGACAGGTCAGTATTGACTGCCATATCAGTCTGTGAAGGTTGTCTCTCTGTCGCTGGCTGTGCTGCTGTTAAAACATTCTTGATACCGTCCGAATGCTGTGCTGTCTCACAGCCGGCATTTAACAGCTGACTGGTAACATCAGCAGAACCCTTCATCCAAGCCTCTTCCATATTTGTATCCTGACATTCAACCATCTCAGTCAGACTTTGTTCCTCGTAAGAACATACTGGTTTGTCAGTAACCGCAGCAGTAATATCCACAGCACTATCATCAGTCTCTTTATCATCATCTGAATGCAAGGTCTCTTCACAGCTGTTACTTTCATCAACGTCATTTACTACATCTTCTACATTTTCTGCAACACAGTCGGGTGCACACACATTAAGCCCAATGCTAGACGATGCTTTGATTCGTTGCTTTTGAGTCCTTCTCCTTGCAAATCGAGAAGCCGGCAGTTTCTTCTTCTTCTTCTTCTTAACAGGTTTTACCGGCAATGACTGAGAGAATGCAGAATTTTGCTGATGACGAGCACCGCAGTAACGGTCACCTTTATTAAAAGCAATGTTTGCATTTTCATCGAAGGCATGCACGGCAGTAACTATGTCGTCAACTGTTATGCTCTCAGACGTATCAGTAACGTCAAATCTCTCCAACTCTATTGAGCAAATCGAGGTAATTGTGCACAGGTTGTTGAGATCAGAGTGATTGTTTAACGTGTCACCTTCAGAACTGCCATCATTATGTTTGGCACCAACAGTTTTTGACACTGAAGAGGATTCATCATTAACGTTATTAGCAGTTGCGTTGACACTCTGTTTACGAGGAATGTCACCATTCAGTTCGCTGCTGCTGCACAAGATATTCAAGTCAGCTGTATGTTGATTAATGCTGAGGTTTCTCAAGCAATGATCCAACTGCATACTACTTGCACTCTGATCTAAACAGCCTTCTACTGACGTCACTGACTGCTCGCCATGACAGCCATTCTCTGTCGGACTTCTGCACACAAACTCAGCATTATCTACTGGACAAACATCGAGATATTGATCACCACTGAAGGCTTGCACTATACCGCTAGTACAGTTAACATTCATGCAACTGGACAAGTGGTCAGCACAGCTTGTCTCAGTGTCAGCAACACTGATAAGACTTTGTGCAGCCAATGGTTCAGTGCTCATTGAATTATCAGAACAGACAGGTGACTCTAAGCATGGTGCAGATGTACATGTGGCAGCTGCTGTATCTGTACATGACGGCATTAGAGATGACCACGACACACCAGCCATGACCGTCTGAATGTCACCGACGCTGTCTTCATCAAACTGATGACTGGCCAATGTATAGGACTCAGGATCATCTTCATCAACAGCTGAAGTCATTACATCACTCACCTCAGAGTCAGCATCGTCAGCAATGTAAACCAACTCTGAATGTGCTCTCCGTCTCCTTCTATTCGTCTCTACAGGTTCCTGCTTCACTGTAATCAAACCAAACTCATCATCTGCTTGTCCACTGGGTTCAATTACTATAGGCATCCGCGCTACAAACACTGGTTCAATGTACTGCCCTTGCAGCTCAACATTTTCGTTTTCTTGCATTTGTGCTACTACCGGTAACACAGTGCTTGGCTGAAAGGTAGTGACAGTTTCAGTAGTAGCAGCAGATGACATAAAAGGGCTCATAACTGATGATACACCAGGTGGTATAACAGTGGCATGACTTGTTGACTGTAGGGATACTGTGTTCGGCACAATCATCAGTAAACTCCTCTTGAAGTTGCCCATTTCTTGCAGGAAAACTGGAGCAAAGTGACAGAGCTTATTTGACAGCCCAAGACCACGTTCAGTAACCGTCATTCTGCTGTCAGCGGAGAGCCACTGATGCATCTCACGAAATACTGTCATCACAGTTTCGACACTATTCATCAAAATCTTTATGCTGGAGAGCAAGCAGCTCACTGATGGAAGAGGTATACTCTGGTTAAAGCGGACATTTTTTTGATACTGTCCATATGCAATACAGATGTTAGTAAGCTGACAGTATTCAAATCTCAACATGCGCAGTCTCTCAAGAGTGTACTGAAACACAGTGGACGTCAAAGCTCTGCAGGCACCATGCATTGCGGATATGATAGCGTTCATGTTCTGACTAAATTCCTTGTTGAAATCTGACGTTAGTCGATGATGAACGGTCAGCAGCCGAAGCTGTTGAGGCCGCGCTGTTTCCACTGCATGCTGCTGGGGAACTGGCTGCAATGTGACACCCATTGGAGTCCAGACTGCACTAGCTAAGCCGACAGTAGCAGTTGCTGATGCAGTGACATCAGCTAGGTGACGACTGTTCTGTAATGTCGTCACTGTGGACACTGTATGTGATGCTTCAGATCGTTGCACATTGTTCGTTGTTGGATACTGTGCTAACATCCCCGAACTGCGAACACCAGAACTGCAGGTCAAATTAGCACTAGTTTGTGGCACAGTGTCACTAATTTTTGGCACAGTGCTACGGTAGTAGGCATGGATCTGTGTGCCTGATGTCATGGCTGCCACTGACCGACTCAGTTCAGTGAATGTGTCTCCATGACACACAGACGTTGGTACAGCAGACTGACGACAAATGTACTTGATACATGCTAGAGGAACACACTGCCTCGGCCGTGACGATTCTGAAGCCGACGTCTCATACACATAGACCTACATCACCATCATCCATAACACAATCAGATACAAGCCATACCACACACTTGCAAAGTTTACATACTAAAACAAGTAAAATCTGCGGCTTTATTTCTCGCTCTCTTGATAGCCTTCTAATCACAGACACATAATACTGCAGATAAGTTATCCACACATGTACATCCTGTTAGTGATTAATAGCAACCTGGTCCTAGCTTGCACTGTTCTGAAGATACGGTGATTTCAAGGCTAAAACCTCCAACTTTTCTAGACTCTCTTCTCATAACACTTTCACTCCCGAGTGAGTCCTTTCGAATTTTTAGATAAACCTTACCTGGCAAAAACTAAGCAAGTAATTAGAAAAAAATTAAATTTATAAAGCACCAGAAATCAACAACTGAATCTGAGGCATTGGGGTAGTGGGTTACTCGGGGTGTCAGGGAATGCCGATTGAAAATAAAATGTTTTAAGGTGTACTAGACATCATTCCGTGAAGATTTTAGGATCTTAACTTGCATTATGATACCATACCTGCACTAGACACTGTCTGTCAGATGGATGGTCAGACAGATGGACATGTCAACAATGGCTACTACAGCACTATGCTATGTTGAGTACTGTGACAACTGAAGCCAACTCACATTGTTCTCACATGAACCAAGATTTAACTCAGAAATGAACTAAATACATGAGAAGTTGACCTGTGAGTGAATGGCCTGTGTGGCATGACTGTGTGAAGGCAATAATGTCACAGGGCTAGAGTGACAATCAGCGGTTACAGTTGGATCCAACTTATCAGCGCCGGTACCAGATATTACTTGTGTGCGGCCCAGTATAACCTGCACACACACAAACACACTCGCACCATTTTAACAACCATTTTCCACATAAAGCACGGTTAGCCAGGTGCCCCCTTGATTCTTAACCTCTTGTCATCCTTATGCGGAGATTTTTCATGGGACAGGCAAGAATTCTTCACATCTGACTGCAGGTCTTCTTTGATCATCATCTCTGACTACTTCCTACAACCTTCATTGAAATACACTGCTCGACCTAATCAACATCAACTTTACATTCAACATGTCAAAGCCTAAATCTATAGTATCAAAACGGGTCAGAACTTTTCATGATCTCCTTAACACAATCACACAGTCTTTCTTAAACGTCCCCTCTAGTCTAGTTCCTTCAAACTCATCTTAAAAAACCTCTTGACCAATATATAATGTGACCAAAGTAGTTTTATTATGGCAATAAATTTACATCAGGTCCGCAAAATGTTATTGACTCTAATAATCTCAATAATAATAATAATAATAAATAATAACAATAATCTCATTAAAAACTCAATCAACAAAACTATTACTTATTTAAAACTTAATAAAATTTATTAAAAATTACTTACCGGTATTTACAGAACAAGACAATAATGATTATTGCAATATTATATACAACTTTATACATACATTACATTACCTACCACACGTATATTTCTTTGGCTAATAAAATTGTTGTATTCACCATAAGGTAGCGAACAATAGTAAAAAAAAATATATTACTGTGAAATCAACAGACCTTACAGACAATGATGAGGCAATGATCACAACCTTCAAGCTGTGAGGCTCGGAGCAGCACGTCGGCATTGCGATACAGAGCAATACCTTTCTTACTATTACCTGCATTCAATGCACATATTCATCAATAAGCAGAATGACTAACTGCTTCAAAAAGTTCATTTATTTTTAACATTAGAAGCCAAAAGCCGACCAGTGCACAGGATTAATGCAACCGCTTTCCACAATCAGCTGCTTTTTACCGCGCGATGCTAGCGCAGAGCGCGGTTATGAGATTGCATGTCGTCTGTCTGTCTGTCCGTCTGTCTGTAACGTTTAGGTACCGTGTTCAAATAGGTTTGAATTCTTCGAAAATAATTTCACAGCTGAATAGCTTAAGGCCTCTGCTCTGGCTGA
>Ga0056131_1000145_pt1 | contig 14306 bp, 13 predicted proteins | sample WorMetLIZISLAND1_2_FD_67480 | JGI IMG/M metagenome (GOLD analysis project Ga0056131, IMG submission 67480) | Marine gutless worms symbiont microbial communities from Max Planck institute for Marine Microbiology, Germany - Olavius clavatus LIZARD... ...
ACGGCGGCCGCGTTGGAGAGATTCACCGAGCGCACGCCGGGCGCCATCGGGAGGCGGAGGCGCCCCGTCAGCCACGGCGCCGACTTGACCTCGTCGGGCAACCCCGTCGACTCCGGGCCGAAGATGAAGGCGTCGCCCTCGCGGAACGCCGCGTCGGAGTAGAGGCGCTCGGCGCCCACGGCGAGGGCGAAGACCCGATCGGGCGCCGTCGCCGCCCGCCAAGACTCCAAGCTCGGGTGCACGCGCACCGTCGCCTTGTCCCGATAATCCATCCCCGCTCGCCGCAGGCGAGCGTCGTCCATCTCGAAGCCGAGCGGCTCGATCAGGTGCAGGCGGCACCCGGTGACCGCGGCGAGCCGCATCGCGTTCCCCGTGTTCGGGGGGATCTCGGGGGTGTGGAAGACGATGTCGAACACCGTCAGCGGATATCGAATAGGCGAAGCTCGGCGTCTTCGGCCTCGCGCAGGCCGTCGTAGTCCACCTCGATCGCCTCGACTCCCCGGGCCTCGGCGAGGACCCGCGCCTGGGGGGCGATCGACTGTGCGGCGAGGACGCCGCGCACGGGCGCCAAGCGGGGGTCGTTGTCGAGCCTCTCCAGGTATCGGGCGAGTTGCTCGACCCCGTCGATCTCCCCTCTGCGCTTGACCTCCACCGCCACCGTCGCGTTGTCGGCGTCGGCGCACAGCAGATCCACCGAGCCGATGTCCGTCGGGTGCTCGCGGCGAATGAGAGTGAGCCCGTCCTCCAGTACCCAGGGCTTCGCCGCCAGCATCTCCTGGAGATGGGCCTCGACCCCGGCTTTCTGAAGCCCCGGGTCGACGCCGAGGTCGTGTGTGACGTCTTCGACGATCTCGCTGATCCGGATCGTCAGAAGCTCGCCCTTGCTGTTGGCGACGACCCAGCGGTCGTCGTGCAGCTCCAAGACGTTGGGCGCCGCCATCCAGTTGAGGGGCTTGGAGGCGTTGCCGTCGGAGTGGACGGCCAGGGTTCCGTCGGCCTTGATCATTATCAGCCGGGTCGCCTCGGGGAGATGAGCCGTGAGCCGACCGGAGTAGTCGACGGAGCAACGGGCGATGACGAGTCTCACGAGGCGGGGAGGCTACCGCCCCTGGGGATTCGGCCTGCGACGGCGGCGTCGACGGCGAACAGGGCGGCGACGGCGACCCACCCGGGGACGTAGGAGCCGGTGGCGTCCACGGAGAGCCCCATGAGGGGGGCGCCGACGGCGATCCCTCCCAGGAAGCCGAGCAGGACGACCCCGGTCCCCTTGCCGACCATTCCCGGCGGGGAGAAGTCCATGACGGCCAGCATCCCCACGGCGTTCCAGGCGATGGCGCCGCCGCCGAGGAGGAGCGCCGCGGGGACCAACACCATGCTCGGGGCGATGTCGAGGGCCGCCAAGGCGAGGAGGATGGCGGAGATCATCGACACGAGGGCCAGGATCGCCAACGTCGGGCCGTGCCCGATGCGCCTCTCGGCGGCGGGCGGCCAGGCGATGCGGGCGACGAAGCCGGAGACGCCGACGACGGCGATGAGAGTCCCGGCCGCCGGAGCCGACCAGAGCTGGTCCTCTTCGGCGAAGAGGGGCAGGAAGCCGAAGATGGCGTAGCTGGCGAGTCCGGAGAGGGCGCCGTAGACGGCGATCCACTTGACGGAGGCGGGCAGCCGGGCACCCGTCCGCTCGTCGTCGCGACGGCGAGATTCGGGCGAGTCGCGGCGGCCCCAGAGGCCCACCGCTCCGGAGACCGGGATGAGCACAAACACGGCGACGGCCGCTCGCCAACCCCAAACCCCGGCGAGCACCGGGAGGAGAAGCCCGCCCAGGGAGGCGCCGACCTGGACGCCGGACTGCTTGACGCCGGTGATGAGGCCGCGGCCGCCTGGGGGCACGTTGTCGACGATGAGGGCGTTGGTCGCCGGGTTGGTCCAGCCGTTGGGGATGCCGGCGAGCAGGGCGGCGGCGGCGAGAAGGGGGTAGGTGGGCGCCGCGGCGATCGCCGCGAGGGTGACGACGCCGCCGAGCAGGACGCCGCGGGCGGCCCTCACCGAGCCGAGCTTGTCGGTGAGGTACCCGAAGACCGGCGAGACGAGGGCGCCGACGAGGCCGGTGGCGGTGACGAGGAACCCGACCTGGGCCCGTGAGATCTCGAGCTCGCCGATCAGGTCGGCGGCGAGCACGCTGAAGATCGTGAAGGGGAAGGTGGCGACCGCCATCGCCAGAGCGGTGACCACAGCGAGACGCGTGCGCGTGAGTGACCGCATCCCCGTCACCGTAGCCGCGCCTCAAGCCGCCGAGGTCAGGCCGACGGACCGACCGTTGTCGGCCGGCGATGATCGTCACACCAACCGGAATCGAGCCAACCCGAGCATCAAGGCTCGCCGCGGCCTACAGCTCGACGCCTCGCCGAAGGGCGTTGACCGGATCAAGCCTTGCGGCCCTCATTGCCGGATAGATTCCCGCTGCCAGACCGCTTATGAGACCCATCTGAGGCCCGAGTATGAGGAGTCCGAAGTCGACCACGGCATTCGCCGTCTCCATGTCCGCCACAAAGGCGACTGAGAAGAGGCCCAAACCGCCCCCCAGCATGCCACCCAACATCCCGAGTGCAAGAGCCTCACCGAGAATCTGGAGCACGATCTGCATTCGGGTCGCTCCGAGCGCGCGCCTGAGACCAATCTCCGCGGTCCTTTCGACAATAGAGCCGAGCATCGTGCTACACATAACCAAGAACCCGCCCACCACCAGGATGACGCCTACAAGAACCAGCATCCGCCGGATCTCGCTTGACACGCCGCGGCGGGTTGCGCTCTTGTCGGAAGGCAAGACCAGAGAATACGACTCCGGATGGGTGGGACTCAGAACATAAGGAACGGTTCTCCTCAGTTGCGGAACCGCGCCCGGAGCGGTCCGAATCTCAAGCCTTCCGGGTTCCTCAATCCGATACAACTGTCTGGCGGTATTCTGCGGAATGATCCCGGCGTCAAGAAGCTCTGGAAAATCGGATGGCCCGCCAAGTATCCCGATGATGGCGAATGGTCTGCTACCCAGAAGCACCGAGGTCTCGTGTTGCACTAGGCTAACGCCGAGCCTTTCGGCGGCTCGCTCGCCAAGAAGAATCACGGGCGCAGCTCGCGTCTCATGCCACATGTTGTGCGCTGACCCCACTTCCACCGACGCACTCACTGCTTCGACTATCTTCGGCGTCGCACCGAAGATTAGCACTGACGCCCCTGCATTTTGATTTGGGGGACTAGCCCGACGCGGAACAGCGATGTTCGAATCGCCTTGCACAATCGGCGTCAGATTTGCGGCAGCAACAACACCTTCCACATTTGCCAAGGCCGCTGTCGGATCCCAGGGCAGAGGTTCACGGTCGTCCTCTACTCCCTCGACTGGGAACACGGAGAAGCTGGTCGCCGATAGCCCAACCAATTTCCCCTCAATCGCGTTCTGCGATACACCACCGACGCCCAACGCCGCAACAAGGATCCCCACCCCCAGAATCGTCCCAAGCGCCGTCAGACTGGTGCGTACCGGCCGCGCGGCGATTCCCCACCGGATCTCACCGACGATCCGTCGCAACGTGGGCCGACTTGCCTCAACGCTACCAACCGATGGCTCACCGCTCACTGGAGTCCCCAGCAACCCGGCCATCCTGCAACACGATCCTGCGAGACGCTCGCATTGCGTACTCCCGCTCATGCGTGACGAGCACAATCGTCATACCGCCTTTTCGCATTGCCTCGATAGACAGAAGTGTCCGCTCTGAAGTACCCGAGTCGAGATTTCCCGTCGGTTCGTCGGCCAACAGGAGTGCTGGCCTGTGAGCAATCGCCCGTGCAATCGCGACCCGCTGCCTCTCCCCTCCAGACAGCACCGAGGATCTCGAACGCGCTTTGCTGGCCAATCCCACATCCTTCAGCGCGTCGTGCGCCCGTTTCAAGGCCCGACCCTTCGGCTCGCCGCAATAAAGCGTAGCCATAGCTACGTTCTCAAGAACAGAACGACTAGCTAGCAAATGGTAGTTCTGGAAGACGAACCCAATGGTCGTCCCCCGGATCGCCGACAAACGCCGGTCGGGCAGGGCGCCGACGAGATTGCCGAAGAGTCGATAGGAACCGCTTGTCGGGCGATCAAGGCAACCTAGGATGCTCAGCAACGTCGACTTGCCTGAGCCTGATGAACCCGTAATCGCAACATATTCGCCCTGATTGATATCAAATGACACGCCATCCAATGCCCGCACGGGTGAAGGACCCGGGAAGATCCGGCAAACACCCCTGACCGAGATCAGCGGCTGTCTCACGCGGCCTCGACAAGCAACACTTCATCTCCGGCCGCGATACCCCCCTCTTCGATTGGCCATACTTCGACGCGACCCCCGCCAATCACGCCGGTAGCGACCCGCACGGAGGTTGTCTCCTCCCCATCTACGACTAGGACACGCTCCCTCCCGGATCCGTCCAAGCCCAACGCACCCAACGGCACTGACAAGGCACCTGGATCCGTAGCCGCCACCGGTATTCGCACCAGAAGCGACTGGCCAACCCACGAACCGGGCAGTTCTCCAGGATCGATCGTGACGACCACCCTGTCAGCATCCGAATCTGTAGCGGCACCATCACCACCGATGGCTTCGAGTCGGCCGCTGTAGCTGGTGAGGTCGTCGCTTGCATCAACCTCAACACTCGCACCCATTCCCGGTGCAATGAGCGCAGCGTCCGCCTTTGTCACAGTAGCGCTCACCATCAGACGTTCTGACGATAGCTTAATAGTTGCCTCAGACGCGGCCATGCCAATCCCAGCTTTGGCGCTGTCGATTCTCACCGGTAGGGCGGCTATGAACATGATCTCTGACACAGGTATTTTGATTCCCGTCCTAGCCCGCATCGACTTCAACTGCTCGTCGGCTTCATTGCGATTCGCCAACGCCTCCCGGTGACCCGTGTCCAACTCCGCAGGAACGCTGGCACCCCGCAGGGCCTCGAGCTGCTGCTGTGCATCGGCTAGAGTCGACTCGGCATCTGCGACCGCACTGGCCATCTCGAGCTGCGCCGCCTCCTGTTCGAGTTTGGTCTCTTCAAGCGCATCATCAGCCTCTTTCAGCTGCGTCTCTAGGGGGTCACCAGATAGGGTGTCGCACTGCGCGGCCGAAGGCTCCTTCAGACAAGCTGCAATCAACGAGACCGCATCCTCGGCCGCGGAAATCGCGTCATCCGCCCTGAAGGTGACAAGCGCCTGCTGACTCCTTGCCTCATCAAGAGCTGCCTTGGCTTGCCTCACCTCCAATGTTGCCACCGCGACTTCCCCCGATTGCCCCTTGTTCCATGAGTCGATAGCACCCTTCGCCTCCTCTAGGCTGGCACCGGCCGACTCGGCCTCGGTTTCAGCCGTACGAAGCTGGCCGATCTCGTCCTCTGATGGGCCTATCGGCTCGAAGCCGAGATTGCCATATAGCGCGGCGATAGCATCGGCGGTCGTGGAACCCAGGCGACCATCAACCTCCCCGACCGAGTAGCCGAGCCTTGACAAGCTCTCTTGAAGCTGGGCAACATCAGGACCCGAATCACCCAACCCAAGGTTCCTCGTCAGAGGCAACAGACCCTGCAACACAATAACCGGCCTCTCCCATACCTCAAGAAGAACGTCACCCTCCTCGATTGATCGACCAACCTCCGGCGGCTCAGTGATGGTTTGGGGGGCACCCTCAGGATCGGCAGTTGCTAGTACGACTTCGCGTGGCTTCTCATACGACGGGGTTCCTCTCGTCACGATAGTTGACTCTACAACGCCCTCCTCGACGAACGCCGTCACTTGGACCCTCGGCCGCTCCGGTTCTCCAGACTCGAAGCGGGGAGACAGCCAAGCTACTGCTCCCCACACCCCACCCGCAGCCCCAAGTGCAAGAGTGACGACTGCCGTCATCGCCCACGCGGCCCTTCTCACTGTCCAAGCCAACTGTTAGGGAGCCGACTCACCAGCCCAGAACTCATCAAGCAACTCATCCCTTACTGTGCTCTGCACAAGAAGCAAGTCGGCCGCGCAGTCTTCATCCGCCTCGAAGAGGCTCTCCTCATACGTGTAGAAGCTCGCCTCGTCGCCCCACTCTGTGACGATATCGGGGTCAGCCATGTACCGCTCCAGAAGAAGTGACATGTCATCGAGCATCGCTAATCGATCCGCGACGGAGAAGCCTCGATCGCGCATGCACGTCTGCCATTCAGTGTGCGCTTCGACCACCCTCGGATCCGACTCCACGGCGGCGTCGATCCGAGGGAGTTCACGATCCAGCTCCTCGAAATTGGGCAACTCACCGAAAGTCTCTCTGGTCCCTACAGCCACACATCCCTCGTTCCGAGGGTCCGTCGTCGCCCTCTCGCCGCCCCAGTATGCCTCCGCGTACGCCTCCTGCTCCTCCTCGCTCAGGCCAGCGATGATTTCGTCGTTCGGATTGTCCGGTGTCTGCGCCGTGACGGTTGATCCGAACGCTGCGTCCGCGTTCGGATCCAACCACGGCACATACTCGAAACCGCGCTCGCGCATGCACTCAGCGATTGCCTCCTCCTGCTCCCACACATCAGCGAGGAAGTCCTGCTGTGGCACCGTTTCAGCACCATCCTCAATCGTGCAGCCAGTCGCGACAATGACAACCACGACGACCAGTGCTAGCGTTGAGGTTGCGCTCGCCCGTCGTCCACCAACAAACGGGCCAACGTCTCGTCGCTTCAGCGAGTCGCGACCCTCGACGCTACCGCACCTGGGCCTATGGCGACACTCCGGCACTCGTCGACATGGCAATCTCAAACTGTTCAAGATCCTCCTCGTACTTTGGGACACCGTAGCTACTCGCTCGCACCGAAGCCAGGCCTCAAGTCTGCCTATCGGGTAATCCGTCCAAAGGCAAGATTCCTGCGATATGATCTGTTGACCCACGCACTTAGGGCAAGCAGATCATTGGGCCTCACCTTCAGACAACCCAGCGACTTGAAGTCCGCGTTACCATCCCAGCGATCCCCCTCGGGAGCCCGCTTGTTGTAGAACTCGACGTTGAGCCGCTTGGCCGGATTGTAGTTCATTTCACTGTGAATGAACAACGCAGTCCTGTGGGTCCGACCGTTGGGAATCTTCCGACTGTTATGGCATCCGGTCCGACACGGGCACTTCATGTTCGATATCCGGAACGCAACCCCTTCAATCGTGGAAGCAGATCCTCGCAGCCTGTTTGGCGCATACCAATGGCCCGTAATTCTGAACCTACCGGTGGGTGCCCAGCCCTTGTCGGTCATACACGAATCCGTATTCTGACCTGAGCCAGCGCGCATCGACAAGCGCCACCGAACCCCCTTCACCGACACATAGGCGTCGATTCGTGAGTTGATTATCGTGCCTCTGTCAAACACGATATTCGGAGGTATGCTGTAGCGAGCGTAGGGGGTAACTCTAACCGCTTGAGCGTCAGGGGGAACCAATGCCCATGCGATGACTAGGGCGAGCAATGGGCCAAGTATCCGCCTCAGGCTCGCGACGATTCTTCTTTTCATAGTCTCAACCTCTCTTCCACAGTCTCCATCCCTTGCATAGAATGGAGAGCTTCTATCCGGGGCCAGCACAATGTTCATGCTCGACCAGATGGTCAATTGATACGCTGTGCGGTTACGCGGTAGCCGGGACATCCACCAGCATGACAACTCCGTATGGCTAGTCAGCCTGGGTGAGTGGATCCCGGCAGGCCACCTCCTTTCTCTTCTAGAACCCTACCGACTCGACTCACTGGCTACTCTAGCCTGCGAAACTCCGGGGGACTAGGGTCCTTGGTCACAACATGATGGGCCGTTTGGCCCTTGTCCGGCCGCTCGCCGCCTAGCTCGTCTGCACTAGTCATCAGCCAGCTTCGCTTTCCCGTCCCGTCTAGTCCGCCTGGGTCAAGTGCATCCCGGCAAGCCACCTCCTTTCTCTTCTAGAACCCTACCGAGTCGAGTCACTGGCCAGCTTAGCCTGCGAGACTCTAGGTAGCTAGGGCCTTTGGTCACAATAGGTTGGGCCATTCGGCCCTTGCGCTGCTGACCACACCTAGTTCGCACTGGCCTTCTGTAGATCGTAGGCGCAACACACGACTCCGTCCGCCATTCCCGGTTTCGACGGGTGGTCGAAACGTGGATGATCGCCGAGACCGAACTCGCTGCGGTGCCTGATCGAAGCGCGATGCGGTTGCTCCCTGAACGCTGGACCCGCCCCATCGCGAACTCCTACGCGAGTCCCTGACCTCGGATCGGGGATCCACCGTCACATCCAGTTCTGGAGCCGCGCCCGACCAAGCTCCCACCTCGGCCACCTGCGAACGACCCGCGCCGAGCCGGGGCCGTCGAGGCCGCCGCCGGGCAGCTTCCACCCTCGACCACCGTCACCCGCCGTCCGGGCCACTACCATCCGCCGGCGAGTCCCCCATCACAGATGTGGCCGACTCGGCGCGACGAGTCCCGCCGCCGCTCGCAGGTGCGGCGGGAACAGCAACGAAGGCAACAACGAGGAATGAGGCATGGCGAGTCCTGAGAACGGGAGCGCCCATCAGTTGAGGGAGGAGCGCCACTCCACTTGGGCGACTTCGGACCGCTTCGTCCCCAAGAACTTCATCAGGCCCTTCGTCCACTTCAGCCGGATCGAGGCGTCGTCGGGGATCGTCCTGCTGGCGGCGGCGGCCGCTGCCGTCGTCTGGGCCAACAGCCCCTGGTCCGACACCTACTTCTCCCTCCTCGAGGAGCGGCTCCATCTCGACTTCCTCGGCTTCCACTTCGACGAGTCGGTCCTCCATCTCATCAACGACGGCCTCATGGCGGTCTTCTTCTTCGTGGTCGGCTTGGAGATCAAGCGGGAGTTGGTGCTCGGCGACCTGAAAGACCCGAGAGCGGCGGCGCTCCCCGTGATGGCCGCCCTCGGGGGGATGATCCTCCCCGCGGCCATCTACATCGCCCTCAACGCGGGAGGCGGCCCGGAGGCGATCAAGGGGTGGGGAGTCCCCATGGCCACCGACATCGCCTTCGCCCTGGGCATCGTCGCCCTGCTCGGCTCGAAGGTCCCCTCCGGCGCCAAGCTCTTCCTGCTCGCCGTGGCGATCGCCGACGACATCGGCGCCATCGCGGTGATCGCCATCTTCTACACCGAAGACCTGCACGCCGGCTACCTGGGGGCCGCTATCGGCGTCCTCGCCCTGGTGTGGGCGGCATCCAAGGTGAACATCCGCTCCTATGTGGTCTACGTCCCTCTGGCGTTGGTCCTCTGGTACTTCGTCTTGGAGTCCGGCATCCACGCGACGCTCGCCGGGGTCGCCCTCGGGTTCCTGGCCCCCGCCCACCCCTACTACGCGCCCGGGCAGCTCAAGGCGAGGGTCGGGGCGATCATCAACCAGTTCCCGCTCGAGCCCGACAGCCCGGCGCTCCAGGAGCACGCCGACCATGAGGCCCTGTCCCTCTCGACCATCGCCCGCGAGGCGGTGGCGCCGCTGACGCGGGCGGAGCACGCCCTCGTCGGGTGGAGCTCGTTCCTGATCGTGCCGGTGTTCGCCCTGGCGAACGCAGGCGTCGACTTCCGCCAGGTGTCGCTGACCGACGCCCTGACCTCGAACCTGGCGCTCGGCATCGCAGCCGGCTTGGTGCTCGGCAAGGTCGTCGGCGTCTCGTTGTTCGCGTTCGGCGCGGTCAAGCTGAAGCTGGGCATACTCCCCCGCGGGACGGGGTGGCGCCACGTCCTGGGCCTCTCGGCGGTGGCGGGCGTCGGGTTCACAGTGTCTCTGTTCATCACCGGCCTCGCCTTCGACGACCCGCAACTCACCGACTTCGCCAAAGTCGGGATCTTCGCCGGGTCGCTCATCGCCGGCGTGCTCGGCGCCCTCCTGCTCTCCCGGGCCGAGTCTCCCGACGAGCGGTGACCGACCCTCCTGAGACGATCGTCTGCGTCGAGTGCGGCGGCGTCGCCCACCTGATCAGCTTCCTGCCCGTAGACGAGCCGCCCGACCCCGACGCCGTGCTCGCCTACCGCTGCTCCGACTGCATGGAGCGCCTCGACATCGCCTGGGACGGACCCGAGCCCTAGTCGGCCCATCGGTGGACCCGGAACGAGCCGGGGTCGAGCCCCAACTCGTCGCACAGCTCCCCGAACCTCCTTCTAGGCACACCCGCCCACTCGAGGTCCGACAGAGACTCGGCGATCGGGACATCGAGCCGGAGCGTGGTCAGCTCCCGGTAGAGGCAAGCGTCGGCGAGCCGCTCCCGGAGCACGGCGGCCAGCTTCTCCGCCGACCGGGGGCGGACCTCCCAGTCGTCGGCGCTCGGCGGGATCATCTCGATGCGGGGATAGCGGGCGAGAACCGTCGACGCCGACTTCGCCCCCCAGCCGGCGAGGCCCGGCACGCCGTCGGCGGCGTCGCCGACCAGGGCCAGGTAGTCGGGGATCGACTCGGGGCGGACCCCGAACTTCTCCACCACCGCCGTCTCGTCGAAGACCTTCTCCTGGATCCTGTTGTAGGTGACGATCCGGTCGCCGACCACGACCTGCGCCAGGTCCTTGTCGGGGCTCACGATCACCACCTGATCGACGTCCTCCACCCACCGGACCGCAGCCGCCGCCAAGGCGTCGTCGGCTTCGAACTCGACATTGCCCCAAACGACCACACCGAGCGCCTTGAGGGCCTTCTCGGCATGGGGGAACTGGGCGTGGACGGCCTGGTCGATCCCGGCCGAGGTCTTGTACCCGTCGAACACGTCGTTGCGGAAAGACTCGATCACGCTGTCGAAGCTGGCGGCGACATGGGTGGCGCCGGCCTCCCTGAGGAATCGCAGCGTCGACCCGATCAGCCCCCGCACGCCCCTCACGTCGACGCCGTCGGGGCCGGGCGCCGGGCGGGCACCCCGTCGGAAGTGGGCCCGGAACAGCTCGTAGGTACCATCAAGCAGGTGGAGACGCACAACCCGGATGCTACGACCGCCGCGCCCAGCGATCCCTGGAGAGAGGTGTCCGCCGACTTCTCCCACCTGAAGGGGCGCTTCAAAGGCGCCTATCAACAGGCGGCTCAAGAGGGCGGGCCGACCGAACAGGAGATCAGGAAGGCCTTCTCCACGCTCGCCGGCGCTTGGGACCAGGTGACCGAATCGATGTCGATCGCCCTCAAGGATCCTGAGACGCGGGAGCTGCTCAAGGAGACGGCAAGCTCGCTCGCTTCGGCGCTGGGCGGGACGTTGACCGATCTCGGCGCCGAGCTGCGGAAGATGGGCGACGAGGAGGAAGACTTCGCCCCGAGCCAACCCGGCCGACAGGGGCCCGGCTGAGCGGCGGGCCGCTCGCCGCCGGACGACGATGACGGATGACGGATGACGGATGACGGATGACCTAATGGGCCCGCTGATCACACCGGAGGAGCTCGACTCCCTCCGAGGAGACGTCCACCTGTTCGACGTCCGCTGGGCGCTCGCCGACCCGAGCGGCGGGCGGGCCGCCTATGAGGCCGGGCACATCCCCGGGGCGGTGTTCGTCGACTTGGACGCCGACCTGGCCGGTCCCCCAGGGCGACAGGGCAGGCACCCGCTCCCTTCGGCGACGACCTGGGCGGCGACTCTCGGCCGCTTGGGCGTCGACCCCGCCGGCTTGGTTGTCGTCTATGACGACTCGGGCGGGGCCGTCGCCGCTCGGATGTGGTGGATGCTCCGGTCGGTAGGCCATGCGGCCGCCCAGGTGCTCGACGGCGGCTACCAGGCCTGGGTGAGCGACGGGCGCGGGGTGGAGGCCGGCGCCGGAGGGCCGCCGCGGCCGACCGTCTACCCGGTCCCGGCCGGGTTCGCCGGCGTGGTGACCCGCGACCAACTGGCCGGGCGGTCGCTGCTCGACGTGAGGGCGGCGGCCCGCTACCGCGGCGACGAGGAGCCGGTCGACCCCAGAGCCGGGCACATCCCCGGCGCCGTCAACATGCCGATCAGCGAGAGCCTCGACGAGACGGGGCGCTTCCTCGACCCCGACGCGTTGCGCCGAAGGTTCGCCGACCTCCCCGAGTCGCCGGTCGTCTCCTGCGGCAGCGGCGTCAACGCCTGCCACACGGCCCTGGCGATGATCCTCGCCGGGCGGCCGATGCCCGACATATACATAGGCTCCTTCTCCGAGTGGTCCCGCTGCGATCTCCCCGTCGTCTCGGGCGACTCCCCTTGATCGGCCTGAGGGCGGCCGAGGCCGTCGAGGCCTCCGACACCGACGAGCTGCTCCGCGTCATCGACGGGTGTTGTGAGTCGCACGCGTGGGACGACTTGGTCGATCTCCGGCACAGGTGCCGCGAGGCTCTGAGCCGCGGCAAGCAGCTCTGGGGTGTTGAGGAGCACATCCGCTACCGGCTGGCCTTGGAGGCGCCCGGCGAGTACGCGGGCCCGGCGGTTGAGGAGGGAGCGGCGCGCTTCGCCCTCGGCCCCCTCGCCGAGGTAGCGGCGAGCAGGAGGAGCTGGGCGGAGATCGAGCCGCACATCGGCCCCGGCCCGGAGCGTCAGACCCTCGCCGCGGAGCGGGTGGTCCGGGGCGAGGCCGGGATCGGCCCGATCGCCGACCTGCCCGATGAGTTGCAGAGCTGGGAGCCCGCCTACCCCCTCGCCGCCTACAAGGCCGACAAGGTGGAGGCGCCTTCGCCGAAGCCGCCCGCCGCGGCGGCCGCCGACCTCCCGGACGAGGCGGAGCGCGTCGGCGACCCCGAGTCGGAGGCCGCCCTGGCCGACCTGGTCCAGCCTTGGGTCGAGCAGTCGAACGGTCGTTGCGACACCGCGACCGTGGAGGGCGGGGCGCTCGAGGCGGTCAGGGCGCTCGGACCGACCCGGGCGCGGGTCGGCGAGCTGACGGCGACCGAGGCCCTGGCCTGGATCGCCTGGGCGGGCGCATCGGGCGGCGCCCACGGGCGAAGGCGAGGGGCCGCGGCGGGCCGATACGGAGCTTGGTGGCTCATCGCCGCGTTGGGCGACCTCGATTGGCCGCCCGACCCCGACGAGATCGGGCGGACCGCACAGGCCCTCGCTTGGACCTGGTTCGACGACGGCGCCCCGACCGTCGGGTGGGCGCTACGGCTGGCCATCGAGGACCGGGACTCGGGGCTGGCCTGGGCTGTCGCCGCCCTCGACGCGGCCGACTGACCGGCAAACCGCCGAGCGTGTGCAGTAGTACCGACGAGAGCCGCAGGTTCTGCACACGCATGGCTCAGCGTGTGCAGTAGTACCGACGAGAGCCGCAATTCTGCACACGCATGGCTCAGCGTGTGCAGTAGTACCGACGAGAGCCGCGAAACTGCACACGCATCAGCCGGGCAACCCTCGACCGGTGTCACCACATCCCCGAGGCGCCACTAGGCCGCGGTCAGGCGGCGCTTACCTCGATCGACACCGTGTGCCATCCCGTGGCGCCGTCCGGAGCGGCCGGGCTGATCTCCTCGGGCTGAGTTGCGCCGTCCCCGTCGGTGGCCCGCGACCTGATGCGGCGACGGCCGGGCTCGGCCCGCCAGTCGACCCGCCACTGGACCCAACTGTCGACGGCGAGGGCTTCGGACAACTCAGCCTCGACCCACGGAGCATCATCGCCGAGTTGCACCTCGACCTTCGAGATCCCGCGGCTAGGCGCCCACGCCACTCCCGCCACGGGGGTCGGGCCCGGTTTGATCGGCGCCCCGGCGCGGGGCGTGTCGATCCGGCTCTGCGTCTTGATCGGCGCTTCCTTCGCCCAGCCGCGCGGGATCCAATAGGCGTCGAAGTCGTCCCACCCGGTCAACTCGATCTCCGACAACCACTTCGTCGCGGAGACATACCCGTAGAGGCCGGACACGACGAGCCTGGCCGGGAACCCGTGCTCGACGGGCAACGGCTCGCCGTTCATCCCCACGGCCACCAGCGCCTCACGCCCGTCGAAGACCGCCTCGACCGGGAAACCCGCCGTGAAGCCGTCCACCGACCTGCCGACCACCTGCTCGGCGCCGCTCTGGAGGCCCGCCCTGTCGAGGATCTCGCTCAAGGGGGCGCCGAGCCACCGGGCGTTGCCGACGAGACCGCCGCCGACTTCGTTGGACACACATGACAAAGTCACGTCGCGCTCGACCATTCGCAGGTCGAGAAGGTCGCCGAAGGTCAGCGAGTAGGGCCTGTCGACGGCCCCCTTGACCTTCAGAACCCAGTCCTCGAGACCCACTTGAGGCACGGCGAAGGCGGTGTCGATCCGGTAGAAGCCCGAGTTGGGGGTGACGATCGGCGACAGCCCCTCCACTCCCAGCTCGGCCGCCGCGGGAGCCGGGGGCAAGGCTTGC
>Ga0056131_1000146_pt1 | contig 14285 bp, 6 predicted proteins | sample WorMetLIZISLAND1_2_FD_67480 | JGI IMG/M metagenome (GOLD analysis project Ga0056131, IMG submission 67480) | Marine gutless worms symbiont microbial communities from Max Planck institute for Marine Microbiology, Germany - Olavius clavatus LIZARD... ...
TATTTTAGCGATTAATTGTGTGTAGAGGTAAGGGTTCGCGTGCGGTAAGCTTGTATATCGCTTGTACCTAGCATTACACTGTCGTTAAGTGTCGTTAAGTGGCTTAGAACAGCGGTTTTTGGCCTTTATTACTATCAGTCTCGATTATGAATGAAAAACTCTCTCATGTTTATATTATGCCGTTTTATTACACGGTATATACACTGTGATTCATAGTGAAGGTTGTTACTGAAGTTAGTTAGTTAAACGATATAGTTCTATATGGTATATTCCACTTAAGAGCTACAGAGTGCCACTTACCGTATGGGTTCACACACTTGACACAAGTTGACTGAACCAAACCTATACAACAACTAAATGCCAAGTAAACCCTAGCCACTGTAAAAATTGTGCCACTGGCTAACTACATCCACCATCGCCATTTATTATTACTCAGCTCAAAGCTGCTATACTCATTTTACCATCCCACAAAGGTAGAAGGCTGAGTCGACCCAGATGGCTAAGTCATTATGTAACCGGGCCCAGTGTAGAATGTACATTAACTGCGTTGATCGAAGCCAACGCGCTAACCACTACATTACGCCGCCATCTGGCTAATGGCTGCTGTATGGCATGAAGTGTGTGTAGATTTTATGTCTGTGCGTGTAACAAACTAAGCTGTAGCGACGTGGACGACAAGTAGACTGACTTTGACAGACTCGGTCAGCTGCACGAGTTCCACGTGTCGAGCGCTGTCAATGAAGTCTATCAACTCTACCAGTTCCTCCGATGACTCCGGTGTTCTGGAAGCTCGGTCAAAGATCACTTGGAATTCACTGCAAATCCTGAGCAAAAAACGTCACAGACATTGTGTTTTGTTGCAGCTAGTCTTAATTAACTGCCGTACGACGCGCTTGTCAGTCTTCACTGTTTCAGGATCGTGCCGTTATCCATACTTACTCCTATATGTACTGCTTCTTTTGTATTTTTTTACGTGGGGTGTTCCTTGTGGCTGCACGTGGTTTTGTGCAGTCAACCGGACTTTTCGGCCACAGTTGCCGTACCGGTACTTAGCTTGGCACTGGCAGATAATTACTGCAGCATCGCTTGGTCTCCTTGCGACAGCACGGCTTTCTTGTCTTGTCGCAGAACATCCATTGGTAAGATCATATAACCAATGCTGCTGACAGCAAAAAGATGAAGCTGACAACACTCGGGAATACCACGCATAGGCGACAGATATCAGTGTTTAGTCATGTATCTCGCATGCAAGAACTAGCGCCAGTCAACCACGCTGTCTGGTCAGATTCGACGGTCGGGAAGCCTGATGCTGGATGGCAATGGCAGTCTGGGCGACCACACTGAATTTTGCTATCCTTGCTATTGCTAATCCACATCAAAGAAAAAGCAGGACTGTCGCCATCCTAACTCTGGCTATTGGAGGTTACTAGGAGTCATAGTGGAGCGGTGCAAAAAAGGCAAAGGCCGATATAGCTCTTCATGGAAACCCCATCTCAGAGCTACGGGACGTCACTTTCCATATGGGATCATACAGTGCTAGCTGCCACCCGAAACAAGTGAACGCGCCCCGCCTAACCCCAGCCATACAGGCTGGTACTCGATTTACCTACCCCGGAGGGATGGAAGGCTGAGTTGACCTAGTTGACGGGAGTCGAACCAGCGACCTTTCGATCACGAGTCCGACGCCGAACCACTGCACCACCAAGACAAAGGTGGCAATGCTCGCGTAATAATGACAACAATGACGACTGATGATGATGATGCTAATGATGATAAAATGACGATTACGTTTTCTCACTTCAAAACCGAGCAATACCTATAGTTTTCGGCGCGATGAGTAGCCGCGAGTTTTTCGTGAACAGACTGTCCGAGCGAAGTGGCGAGTCTGGACAGCTCGTGTTTGACGTCATCGCAGTCCAAGTAGACCATGTCGTAGTGAATAATTCCATCCAGAGCCATTATCTCCTTCGACAGTCCGTAGAACTTCTCTGTGTACTGTACAGTGCAAGAACAGCCCATTCTGTGCAATTAAGACTTTCATCAACTCATCATTATCATCATCATCATCATCATCATCATCATCATTTATTTCACAGAACACAGGCGGATACAATGTAGGTAAACTGCAAGAAATACGGAGTGTTCCGTACAGCAGAAAGGCCAGTGGCGCTTACATCTGCCCACACAACACAACTACTCGTAAATACAAACACGTAGACAGCAGAGTAACATTGCTGCGAGTAATTTAAGAAAAAATGCACACACATAAAACACACACTGTGGAGAAGCTAGAATCACGGTCCAGTTAGATAGTGAGATACCGGTACGTTCATATGTAATATAGGCAACTGCCTGAAGCCCAATACAGATTACTGTTTAGCGTTGTCACAGAATAGTCAGATCTGCAAAAACTCTGTGCCGATATGCATAATCTAGTTGACGTGAAATGAACGGTTTGCTTATACAAGAAACTCAATCTATTCAAGTACCGTTCTGTTAAGTACGTAACTAATACGCAGAAAACTAATACCACAACCACAGCTCTTAAAACAGACCAGACAGTGTCTGGCAGACACGTTAATTATATGCATCTTTGACTGTACTCTTCTCTTATGTTCGATTTTTATAATACAAGGACAGCTTTAACGCCATTATATCTAAACAGGCAAACAGAATACATTCAAGAGACGATGTGTTTTAATGGACAGCACAAGTACAACTATAACACTATCCGTTAAACAGAAACTGACACGGTTTTTGTGATCCTGAATGGACGTTCAAGGTCACAAAAATCATCCCGTTTCAGTACAAATTAATTGAAACGTCTGTGACAATATGCACATTTGTACAGTGATAACCAGATAAGTTTTTGTTTTTTACATGTAATAATATTTTCAAATTGCGTGCAATGTCGCGCAGTTTCTTTAGGAGTTTTGAGTTTCTTGTTTTACTATCCACGTAGCCACTGTAGGGCTGCCATGTGATCAATAGTGGGCGAAAAAGGTACACAGGAGCAGAACGAATTGTTAGATTTATTATACTTTTTTCAGAGACTTAGTAACTTTACCTCGGCATACTCTTCGGCCGAATGATCAACACTCATGTACTGCTGAATCTCCGCTTGTGCTTCGCCATTAATCAGATATGCATATCGTTCCTCTGTGAACGCACCAAATCGCAACATTTCACTGATTTGCACAGCATGTGCCGACAAATAACTACAACTATAAACTCTCTACTACCCCTCTCTCATTCGGCGCCCTCGCTCCCTATTTTCCCTTTGGAATTTCGCACTGAAGTTAACCGCCAGTCATGGGGCTATCCTCCAGTGAAGACCGCATGATCGTACCTGGAGTCGTTTTGGCATGATACTAGCGTGTGACGGACGGTCAGACGGTCAGACGGTCGGACAGAATCTATCATAGCTAATACAGCGCTCTGCATAGCAAGCTATGCTGACGCACTGTAAAAACTATACTGACTGACTTTCGGGCATTAAGTGACATGTATATAACTCCACTCTGCTGCAGAACAATATCTAACAGCTGTTGTAACCCACGCCAAGAAGGTGCTAACAGAACAATATCGTCTGCATAGGCTAATAGGCCTGCCACCGACATTGCAACCAATCTTAGAGCAATTTCATTATTTTCAGCAAATTGCTTAAATACAATGAAGCACATGTTGTTGAGTAGGCCTATCTTCTTCTTCTTCTTCTTCTTCTTCTTCTTCTTCTTCTTCTTCTTCACGCCCGTTACTGTCAGAGTTCCACGGCTCAGAAGTAACTCGTATTTTTGACGGGTCAAAGAAGATTGAGGAGGGCAGCACAAAAAGAGGCAACGGATGGTTTGGATTGAACTTCCTACGAACGTTTACTCCGATGATCCAATAGGAAACAGTCCTCGGAAAGATGGGCCTGTGAAGATGCTCGGGATAAGGATAACTGGAGATTGAGAATCAAGGGACAATCAGTTAACCGGGATTTACCTCGAAAATGGCCGTTAAAACAGTGTATGTGTGTGTGGCTACTTAAACGTCGATTAGAAACGTCGATTAGCTCGAAAATCTGATAAACGGTTCGATATTTCGTGACAAAGCGTAAAAATAACTGGACGGCGACTTACGGAACCAGCGCTGATGAGCGATGGGTTCCTGCAGAAGATTCTGAGCGACGCTCTGCAGTCGTGCGTACGCTCTGTTGATGTATTCTTCGTCTAGGCGGACGTCGATGTAGTCGTATTCAGCACCCGTGCCGTCTAGCCATGACCGAATGCTCGGAACCTTTGACATATCAGCAACATCCCGTAACGAATACAGCTGCGAGCAGTTGATATACTGTTCATAATGGTGAGAGGAGACAACGTAACTAGACATCATCATCAGCATGTGTTTAAACACGAAAGTACCAGATCATGAACAAGCGGACGCTGCTGCAAATGCGCCAGGCAGATGCTGCGTGTGCACTCACACAAACGTCACTGTGCCGAAAACTCGGATGATGGAGCTGTGCGACGGTGAAGACTTTGTGATCTTAGCTTGATTCATTTTGTTACAATAGATGCGTGTGACAGACGGACCGAGAGACAGACGGGTGGAATTCGCATGGCTAGAGGCTATGCCGCAGGATTGGCTAAGTTGCAGCGCGCTAAAATGAAGGGATATGGAAGAAGCCAATGCCACAAGAAAGTTGTCAACGGTAGAAAAATAAGACTGGAAACAAAATCAGATTAGGCGTTCATTGAACTTACCAACTGAGACGTGTTGGTAGCCAGAATATAGCTGGTTTACTTGGAAAAGCTCGACTCTTAGGAAAACGATAGCCAGACAAGGATAAATTGCTCTGGAAAGGAAAGCACGAAGGTATCACATGGATATCACGTGAACGTTAGGTGAAGGACAGAGTGAGCTAGACGGGACCTTGCTAGTCCTGGAAGGGAAGCCAGAGCTTCGTGGGTTCTAAGGAATGAGAGGCTAAAAGCCGTGTAGGCTACTGGCTGCCTCGACTATGAATATAATGTTGAGCTTAGCGAGCTGCTGGGCTTTTGCTCGGCGTAACCCGACGCGACAGTGTTACATCTGTCTATCCCGTTACCTCTCCCGTCGTACCTTGAATAAAATGGAATGTTTCCGACTCGTTATAAATGATAACTTCGTTATACATCTTACCGACTGAAACGTGTTGGTAGCCTCTTCAACAACGTACGCAACCAGCCTTTGCACATCGTCGCCGTTCGGATACAGCTGCATCTTGTTGTCGTCCAGCATCAGCGAGATGTGGAAGGTTGGAAGGAACTGACGACGTTCTTCATCGAACAGACTCAGCCATGAATCCGTCGTTCGTTTCATCACGTCTTTCAGCTGTCGTTGAATAAAACATCATCGTCACCACCATCATCATCATCTTCTTTTATAGCATGTCTATCAACATAGTTTACTTGGATATATCGCCCTGAAAAGTTTGTATCGTCATCAATAATTTTTGACTGTCCGAATATTTCACCGACTCGATTCCTATAGACCTATACTTATTTATCCAGCAATCCTATGCCCCTTACTTTTTTGCATTAACGTTTTTACTGCTGTTCGCTTTATTCACTGTCCAATGCTTAATATTCATACGTTATTGTGACTTGGGCTACTGTAAGCACAGTTTTCTTTCTTCTTGTTCCTGCTATCCCCGTTACATTGGTTGTATGTACTAGCATTTTATGTGCTTTTGCAAACTGGATGATTATTATAACCTGCTCTGTCCAGAAACATTATGATAAAACTTAATTAAACACGAACAGACAATACACGGGCCTAAAGCCAATAATGAGATCTGGACAGGGACTACCGAGATCCTCCCTGTTTTAAGCTGTTAATATTTTTATACAACGAACTTATCCGTTTCAGTGCAATTCAGAAGGACGTTGATAGCCAATCAAGTAATCGTGGCGTTAATGTTCCATGGAAAATATGCTTCCACTCCTCGAAACTGTCAGCGAGAGCAGTTGGTCCATTTCCAGTGGGATGAGATTCATGCGCTCTCGGATGCACATGTTTATGACAAAATTGATGAAAAGCGGTGAAAAGGAAGTGCCCGAAACCATGCGTTGTATACAGGACAATATATGGCTTTTAACGCCAACATTCGGAGTCGTCAAAATTGAATTTCTCAGAAGCTAATCGCGAAAATATCTAAAAGATATTTGCCTATACAAGGCGTGTATAGGCTATGCAATACGCCAGGCAAAAACACAACCGCACTAGAGACTTTTAAAAACATTTTTATTTAAATAAATTTTATGACTGCGATTTATCCCGTGACGTTTGTAACGTCTGCTGATTTTGTAAGTGGACAATAAGCCATGATGATGATGATGATGATGATGATGATGATGATTAGCGCCCCGTCCACAATAACGTATAAAAATTTTATTATAACGTTTGAGCAACCGACAGCGATCATAACGGCATGCAACCTGGTTCGACATGGCCACAGTCACGCAGTTGTAGAAGCTGTTTAGCCGTTTCTCCTTCATCGTCTGTACGACATCGCTACTCTTGAAGATATCCATAATAGCCGCCATCCAGCTGCACAACAAAATACAACGTCAAGTGCCGCAAGAAGCTGAAGGCCCAGGAACGGTCGCCGACAGTTCAATCAATCAATCAATAAATTTTTAGGGTGGCCACAGACTGTCAGACTTAACCCAGAAACGATCTGATAAGACAACAGTAGGCCTACTGTGTAGGCGCAAGCGCTTTCAATCAAACATAGCCAATGCAAAAAAAAACAAATTTCACATTTAAAAACGCGCCGTTCTATTCTAGTTTTGAATATTGTGTAGATAGTCGCAAACCGTACGTGTTCATAAGTCGTTCCTCGATTTTGTTGCATTCGCTCGATATGAAGCTCTTGAACACTTCAATTGCCACTGGACCTTTTAATCTGTGCAGAACGATCCACTTCAGTAAGTCAACATTGCAGTACAGATAACAAAACTATATTATAAAAGCTTATGTATTATGTAGAAAGGATAACATAAAATGACACCGGATAGGACCTATCTATAAAAGCAATGAGGTAGAAAAACACTAAAACATAGGCTACGCAATAACCTAATAATCTGAAATATAAAAACTAATACTAAAATACTAAAAAACACACACACACACACACACACACACAAAATACTAAGATACAGTTACAAATGCACTAAGTATGTCAGTAGTTCCAGAACATCTTCTTTAACCATGAGCTGTTTAGATGTAACAGATCATTATACTGGTATTTTATATACATCTGCAATAGCAACAGCATTTTCTTTACAGCTCCTAGCTATAGTAGACTTAATAGATATTATTACTGTACCTCGGCGAGTCGAAGTCCATGATCTCAACGCCCCCGAGCATTTCATGTCCAAGTTGAGAAACGGCCGTCACTAGCGGGCTGAGCACGTGCAGACTGCGTTCGATCTTAGAGCGAGTCGTCACAAACGTATCTCGCTGTCTCGAGTTCACCTCCGTCTCCTCAATCAAACGATCGGTTCTTCCGGTGCCGCTTCTAGTCGCCTTTCTGTCCGTACCGCATTCGTCGCTGTCGTTTGCTGACGGCGGCTCCACCAACGTACAGTTCACTTCACAATCAACAAACGAAGAAGATTACTAATATTGATGAAAGTAAACCGACAAGTGAAACAAAACACAAAACACACATTCATTTCTCACTAGTGGTAGCGTAGCCGGTATGTAGCTAGCACATGGAACAAAATGCTCTCACGAATTTTCAAGACCACTATTCCACTTTTCCAAATACAAATAGGTACATGTATACAACGCGCACAATGTCTGTCAATTGACAGAATCGGTGGTAGTAAGCCTATATAGCGGGTTGATAAATAACGGAAATCAGACTAAGAGTAAACCCTTTGGAAAACCCAAACAGATCCACACATGTCAATAAATTGGGAAGTAGACGAAACTGGGGAGATGCTGTGCCAATACGCTACGTCGACGTTCCATAATTTGAAACATATACATGTAGCCTACATCACTGTAGCAATAGGCTGCAAACTGAAATCAACAATCTATCACGGTTCGCAAGAGCGTCGAAATAATACGCGGCCTCAGCGCTCGGCAGCCTATCTTCTCGTTCCAAAGGTAGAGTGAGGGAAGCTAAGCCAGCTTATTCGGGTACAAAAGAACTCATTTTTTTGTACCAGGGTTTCTCCCTTATTGTTAACTCCTGCCTCTATCTAATTTAGTACAGAGAGATAGCGATCATTAATTACTGTACTAGGTCTATAAATTGTCGCTATTTTTGCAGTTGTTAAATTCCTTCAGGTTACCAAATGACATCAAAAAATTGCGATGCACTATCCGCAAAATTACGCCAAAGTGAAGTTTTTGCCCCTAATTTCTTTCACGGGCATTAAAAAATCGGATAATAGGGCCTACCCGTTCTGTTGCTGACAAAGTCACATCGTGTAGCAAAGTAGGCCTATCGAGAAAGACGGTTCAAACTTCAAAGACATCACAGAGAAAGTTGTCTGGGGTATTAATAATGGTCGTTTATTCTGTACGTTGCACAGAGAGTGGACAACCATAATAACGAACCAGTGAAAGCCCTGATGACAGTCTTGTATTCTTCCTGAACTTCTGCGATTAGATCATCTAACACGGCCTGCTGACTAACGCCATTCTTCACGTGGTCGGGAATCCGGTTAGCAATGTTTTCCAGAATGACCGGCTGAATGTCAACGTTGGGAGATCTTTCAACAGCTGTCTTGAAAAACTGATAGACCCTCTGACAAAATATGCACAATTACAGGTACAACTAAATTCTATGTTTAATGTTTCTATAAATTACATTTCTAATTTTGCAATATTATTCTTGAGTATAAATTCTAACTGCGGAGAGACATTTCTTGCGTTCACAGATATTAAATAGCTTACTTCATAATGATGTCATTAGGCTTAACGACAGTCGATAGAACAGAACTGTCTGCTAGGCTGTCTTGTAGACGCGCTGTTATCATTTTTTGCATTTATGCTTTTTATTTTGTCCAAATAAGTGATGACGTCGTTGTTGATAATGATAATGATGATAATGACGATGACGACGATGACGACTACAAGATGACAATATTGCCAAATTTAGCTTGTTCTAAAAACGATTTGTACATGGAAACAGAATCATACACAGTAAGTAACTAAGTGCTTGACGAATAAGTAAACAAGTTAAACAAATTATTACGTGAGTTAATTTTTAAGCTCAGGTTCTTCAGACCAGAAATGAATAATACATGCTATTATAGTAAACTGTGAACGAGATACAATTACCTTCAGCCTCAGTTCTTTGCTCATCGACTGCAATAAAACAAACATTACAGTTACTATTACTATATGTTTTTGTGGATACTGTCACATGCCGTAACAGTCACACAATAGTTGTGATTCAGGTTTACTGTATAACAGGCAGGCCTAGAAATATACGCCTACTTGTTATATATTGTCCACTGGTCGTGAAAAGTGCTAAACGGTCATAAACTGACGTTTCCATTTTCACGCCATGAAAAGTTATACAAGAAAGCCTAGTTAAAGCAAAGGTAAGCGCGCGACAGCTTTGGTATATAGGACGCAACTCAATAAATCACCCCTCACTTGCATTCTTCACAGTCACACCATCAACAACAAACATCTGTTCACGAAAAAATGTCAAGCAGCCTAGCGCAAAATTCCGAGAAACTTTGAACTTGAAGCAATTCAAGGTCATCCAAGGTCATCGACCTTGGTGCCAATCGAAAGCGGATATGCGACTTTCTGTTAGCCATTAGTAGTAACTTTGGTCGTACCGTTTTCGAGATATTGACGCATAAAGTTAGAAAATAGCTTGTTTTCCCAACTCCACCCTTGTTTGATGCCCATGCTCAGGGGAATCCATCACAATTTCTGGATTAAACTTACACCGCAAAAACTAGACGGATTGGGCTACTTGTGACGAAAGTTGCATGATCCTAACTTGAACCGTTTTTGACTGATTCACCCGTGTGACGGACAGACGGACGGACGGGCGATAGCAAATAACGCGGTCTAAACATATGCTGTCGTGCGCTAAAAATCAAGTGTTGGCAGTGACTTCATGAAAAAGTAATGAGGATGAACTTCTGAAGTCCTGAAAAAAACAAAGGAACAGATTTTTACGTGAGGTTTTTAGTATATAAGTCATTCACATTGATTGCTGGAATACTTATAATCAGTGGACAATGGCGTACATACTATAAGCACAACTGCCTAAATTTAATGTAAATCCATTGTAATAGTGAGCATATGAATGGTGTAAATAACAGCAGATGTAGTAGTTTACATGAAAACATTTGGTCTGAATGTCAGCAGTAGGCCTAAACATGGTTACACTACTTCTGCACCGTCCTGACTACCACGCGTAATATCACAAAATGAAATTTAGCTTAACAGTTAGGCCTATGAACATTTTCTTCTTTCTTTTGAGTGGGAATCAAGAGGCATACAGTTGGCTCAAGTCTGTGAATTTTCCTGAGGTCTGCGGCCACTTGGCTCAATTCCACGCACCTTAACACCAAGCGAAGTGCACGATTAATTATTCATCAGGTGTACAGCCTTTCAATTTTATTGATCTGGCTATTGATCAGGCCTATAGTGTATCGACCAGTCACTCATTAGGCTGTGCCCGAACTGTGACTGTGTGAGACGGATAGGCTGATTATAAGCTTACTGCATGAAAAAATAGGCTTATTGAGACAATAAAAGTAGTGCGCCATTTTTAAGATTTCTCATTGGTGAAGGGGGAGTTTAATAATGGTTTACTATGTATTGCAGCAATAACTGGAATAATAACATGAATAATCAAAAGCACAGATGCAAGGTCCAGTGACAACGTGCAGCATTAACTATAAAGGTAAAGGTAAAGGTTGTGTATAGCTGGTAATGGAACTCCATCTCACAGTTATGGAGTGTAACTTGCCATATGGGATCACACAGTGTTTACCTTCCACCCGACACAAGTGAACACACCCCGCCTTAACCCCAGCCAGACAGGCCGGTACTCGATTTACGTACCCCGGAGGCATGAAAGGCTAAGTTGACCTAAGTGACTTGTTACATACCGAGATGATTTACCTGCCCTCAAACGGCCACCCATCCAAGTACTAACGGGGCCCAATGTCGATTAACTACGTTGATGGAAGCCAACGCATTGCAGGCCTACATGTCTGTGATCATTATTTACATATTGCGATCAAATATACCAGAGAACACAAGAGAAACGTCAGGAAAGCGTTCGCTCTATAAATGGAGCGGACGCTGTTGTAGCAATTAGCAAGAAATTCTTATTACCTCAGACTGATCTTCGGGAGCTGGTTCAACTGGGTGCGACACAACGTACTTCTTTGTCTTTCTTTCCACCGCCAAAGCATTCGACAGACTAAAATATAAGCACTTGAATTTGCTGATATCGATAAAAAAAGCAATAAATACAATACAGCGCTTTTAAACAAGTAAAAGTAGCCTATAGTTGAATGGGCCATATATACCTAGTTTAATGTTTTGTGTACAAAACTAGCAAAGTGTACTCAAAGTGTACACTACTTACACAACGATGCAGTAGGCCTACAAAGTACACTATCATACTGGAGTGCAGCTGGACTTTTCGAGTTGTGATTTCTCTTTCACCCGATGACCTGAACTATTTGGGATTCTCGAAACCAGTACAGTCATTACAACGGACTGAATAGTGTTTCGGGAATTAACCTATGGGGAACGAAAGTCGCGTGACCGGGTTCGGATTGTCTATCAGGTTCTAACGCCATGATATAGCCTAAAGCCTCATGCACACTGGCGACTGATTACTCGCCGTATCCGGCGACAATAATAGTTTACATCGTATAACGTTTTCGGCGACTTGGCGACTACACAAAAACTACACAATTGTCGCCGTTTATAGTCGCCGGTGTAGACGAGGCTTAACATGCTGTCTTGCTGCAGATCGCGGTAAAGCACTAGCGTCGGATGACGTGGACCGTTAATAATTCATCAGGCCTGAAATATTTTCATACTGTTCATCGTTAAACATAAAATAAGGCGAACAGAGACGAAATACAGACACGATCTTAGTAAGCTGCGCCTCTTTTTGTCTCGCCAGGCGATAGGTGAGCAGTTTGCTGTTAGCGAATGGATCCTCCGCTTTTGGCTGAACGATTGGAGGCAGGTGTAGCGTCCCATCGGGCTCCAGAGTTGCGTGTCGACCAAGTTTGATCGGCCGCGCGCTGTCGCGTCGATAGTTCGACGCCATTTGCGTTCGCTCCAGATGCTAATGATCGGGTTCTAACAGCTCTGAAAAGCGAAACACAAAAAAATTGAAACATTAAAATTGAATTAGACTACAGTCGGTCTGTGCTGCTGTTGAGTTTATGCAACTGAAGCAGTGAAAGTAATGTGCGAGTAATAAGACATTCAGTTTAATATGTGTCGAGAGTTAGCAGTTAAGCAAGAAGATATCTGTTGTAAATTGTACTCTATAGCTGAGCTATAGGCTACAGGAATGAAAACTGTGCAGATTTAATTACCGTGAGAACAAGAAGAAACGGTTAAAAGAGATGAAGAGTTGTCCGTAGGCCTAAATGGTATTACTTAGCCTATCTAAATCAACAACTCATTCTGTCATTCAGTGACAGCTAGAAATCCACAGCAGTTTCAGATTAGCCTACAAAGTCACAATGTCACAATAAGCTGCTGATATTGAAAGTTAATGTATAGTTTGCTTACCGTCACCATAAACAGGATGTGAAAACAATCTCTAAGCCGCTCAATAGGCTAAGTTTAACATAGCAAGCTATTGTGAAGTTTACCTGGACGCCAGTGAATGAATTTTCTAATCAGTGTTACACAGTTTCACGACAGTGAATCTCTGTCGACAGCGTACACTGCACCTGCAACAGCCGTTGTCATGGTGCTTCTAGGTAAGCACATGCATCCAGAATACGTTAAATATGCATGAAGAATACCGGCATGTAGTTTCTCAGCAGGCTATTAGGTATTATTTCCACACAGTTTGGAATACATCGAAAATAATTTCACGCTGATTAGCTTAACGTTTCTGCTCGCGCTGACCCTAACGTGGGCGATCTGGTTCAACGGGAACACCCACAAAATTAGGATGGAATAGGGGTGGGGTCATAAGCACAAAACTGGCAATATCTCTGAAACGGTGCAAGATATGACCAAGTTACTAGGACGGACTAATAGGAAGTCGCATACAGGTTTCAATTGGTACCGAAATATGACCATGGATGACCTTGAACAATTGAAACGCACTTCTGCAGAAGTTTTACAGAGCCGACCAAAAAATTTGAATGAAGATAGACACATACTATCAGAGGCAAAATGTAGGCCGACGATTCAATTAGTTTCTAGAAATATAACGTATATGCGGATATTCGCATGGCTTCTTCGGAGGAGGAGAGGGGGTAAAATGACAGTGGGGTTGTCGAAGACGGTAATTTTCATCGTTCCTATTGGCTATTTGTTTAGAAACTTTAGACAGATATCTAGGATAGGATATTATACACTGTGTCTCAAAAAAACTGTGCCAGTTTTATTTTGTTAATAACTCCGTGAAACATTGGCAGACTTTAATAATTTTGGCATGCAACATCGCGAAGAAACACGACATAAATGACTATTGCCCACCTAACCTTAATACTGTTGATACACTACCTTGTGAAATGCAGAAGTTGTAGTTTGGACGTTCACAACAATGAATTCATACTGGGTACCGCAAGCCGGCTCAGAAAATCATTGTGAGGCCAGAAAATCATTAAAAATCTGTTACTTATTTAACATTAATCAGAAGCAAGTCTATCGTACCAAGATCTTGGACGTCGACGAACTGAAGCGACGCATCAGCAACGAGTGGGCCACTCTGAGTCACACGATTATTGAATGTGCTGATGGCGAGTGGCATCAAGGTTCATGCGCTTGCGTTCGTGCTGGAGGCGGACATTGTGAGTACATACTGTAATAAAGATGATGTGATGTGATGTGACTTTTTTCGAGAGACAATAACTGCCAGTCATGTTACTGTTTGTTGCTATTCAGTTAATCATTCAAATGTAGACTAGACTTAATTACTGTGTTGACGGCTCAATCTGACACTTCAAATTTCCCAAGGTAGTGCAAGCACATACTTTAGGTGAAGTGGGCAATTTAGGTACAGTTTTGTTGAGGGTTTATTCCGGGACAATCCTTCCAATTTTTATTGAAAT